>Ga0208919_1000960_pt1 | contig 17618 bp, 23 predicted proteins | sample 4_EtaG_FD_184076 | JGI IMG/M metagenome (GOLD analysis project Ga0208919, IMG submission 184076) | Marine viral communities from the Subarctic Pacific Ocean - 4_ETSP_OMZ_AT15127 metaG (SPAdes) (version 3) | ecosystem: Environmental > Aquatic > Marine > Oceanic | place: Pacific Ocean | collected...
CAACTGTCTCCCCAGGAGACGCCCCACTTTACAAGATTTCCAGTTACAACTTAAACGGAGAAACTGAACTAATGACCTTAGTACAAGGCTCAACCGTAACACAGACCAATCCTCCATTATGGACATCAAACTACCCACAAAACGACTCTAGCGGTAAGCCAGATTTATCGTGGGCAATTTGTACTGACGCTGGTTACGGAACAATCTCTGGCTATAAAATCCAATATGAAACTGGTGTAGGAAACGGTTGGAGTACACTGCAAGAAATCACTAACACCGCAACAACAACATACAACCACGCAACCGCAGTTGACGGAACAACATACAACTATCGTATCGCATGTCAAAACGAAGCAGGCGACGGACAATGGTCAACAGAACAAGCACTCACTGCTGGAATTCCACCAAGTGTGCCACTAAACTTCTCAGTTTCAACTGGAACCACAACTGGAATTTCCATGGATTGGGACACCCCATCTGACGGAGGCTCATCCGCAATCTCTGAATATCGCATACTAAGAAGTGAAAATGGCGCAGCCGAAACAACAATTAACTGTACAACAAGTGACTGTCTAAACAACACACAATACACCGACACAACTGTTAACCCATGGGACACATACACATATCGCGTAGCTGGTGTTAACTTGGCTGGAAATGGTCCATACACATCAACTGGTCAGACAACCGCTGGCTATGCACCAACAATGCCACAAAACTTCAACCTATCATCTGAAACAGTTAACAGCATAAACTTGGCATGGAACTTGCCAAGTGACATGGGTAATGGAAATCTACAAGGCTACCAAATTTTCAGAAACGGAACATCCCTAATTGGTAACGCAGGCACGGGAACCACATATGACGATACAACTGTAACCCCAGGCTCATACTATAGTTATGCTGTAGGTGCCATTAATGAAGGAGGAACTGGCGCACTAGCACCAACTCTAACAGGTCAGGCTGGCTACCCACCATCAAACCCAACTAATGCAAATGTAACTCAGGCAACCGTCAACAACATTCTAACGGACTGGGACTTGCCAAGTGACATGGGAACTGGCACTCTACAAAATTACATAGTAAATAGAAACGGAACACAACTCGCAACACCAACAGCCTCAACATGGGATGATACGACCGTAGTGGCTGGCAATTGGTACGAGTATACAATCCGCGCTGTTAACGAAGCTGGAACTGGTAACTCCACATCAATACTTACAGCACAGGCTGGCTACCCACCAACAGCCCCAACCAACTTTGCAATCACTGACACAACAACTCTTCACATTGAATTGGACTGGGACTTGCCAAGTGACATGGGAACTGGCACTCTACAAAATTACATAGTAAATAGAAACGGAACACAACTCGCAACACCAACAGCCTCAACATATGACGATACAACTGTTCAAGCTGGAAATTATTATGAATATGCCGTACTCGCTGTTAACGAAGCTGGAAACGGCGCACTAACATCTGCCCTCACTGGTCAGGCTGGCTACCCACCAACAATGCCAACTAACGCAACCATCACTGAGGCAACCGTCAACAACATCAAGACTGAATGGAAATTACCATCTGACATGGGAACTGGAAACCTACTTGGCTATCAAGTTGTGAAAGACTCAGTAGTGGTAGTAAACGCAACAATGAACGACTTTTATGACGATACAAATGTAGTCCCTGGTCAGCAATATGTATATGAAATTGCAACATGGAACGAGGCTGGACTTGGCGAATTTACTGCACAACTAACAGACACTGCTGGTTATGCACCAAGCACACCAACCAACTTTATCATTGTAAATCCAAATGTTGACTATATCGAACTAGATTGGGGAATTCCATCTGACATGGGAACTGGCAGTGAATTAGGCTACAAGGTCTGGAAAAACTCTGGAAGTGGAATGACAACACTATATGAACACAATCAACAAATGCTTAACGGAACCGCAAGTGGATTCTCAGTAGACCCACGATTGGCTGGTATCGATAATCAAGCATGGGACTTTGACGGCACTGATGACTACATATCATTCGAAGCAACTGACTTTGCAGAGGGTAACGAAGACAGAACAGTCGCATTCTGGATGAATGCAGATGGCTATTCTGGAGATAGCATATTATTCACATACGGAAATGGAACTGGACAATCATTCACATTACAAAGTGACTCCTCAGACTTTAAGATAACAGACCAAGACCAATGGGAAATTTCACAAATAACAGCCCCATTAAACTCATGGCACCATGTAGCAGTAACACATGACGGAACCACAACCAAACTATACTTTGACGGTTCACTGGCACAATCTGGCACAAACACATGGGAAACAGTTCACAGAGATGACAACGCACACGGATTAATCTCCAAAGTTAACGGATTTGCTGCAGGCTACTTTGACGGTTCACTTGATCAATTATTATTCTATAATACCGACCTTACCGCACAACAGGTATCAGACCTATGGAACAATGGAAATGGAGTAAGCAGTCCACCGACAACAGACCTAATCATGAAGTATGACTTTGAAAATGTAAACAGCACACTATCATCAATTGACAATACGGCAAAAGGACAATCCTTACTAATTGACTATGACGTAATTCCAGGAAACCCATATTCATATCAAGTCGCTGGCATAAACGAAGCTGGAGTTGGAACATCATCATCGGTATTATCAACTACTGCTGGCTACCCACCAACAGCACCAAACCCATTCACGGTAACATCTGGCGACCAGTTTAACTCACTTGTCTGGACACTGCCAATTGACCTAGGCAATGGAAACCTACTTGGTTACAAGATTCAAAAGATTAACGGAACAAGTACAGGCGATGTTTCTGGTCCATGGTTTGACTACGTTGCAAACACAAACTCTGCAAGTACAACTCATACTGATACATATCTCAACCTTGGGGACTGGTACAGATATCGTGTGGCAGCAATTAACGAAGCTGGAATCGGAACATATTCCGCTAACCAAACTGCACTATCAATGTCACAGCCAGTTGGAACAATTTCAATTACAGTACCAACTACACTTGATAACAATGTAGGTGGAGACGCATTCACAACAACCCCTAACCTAGAGTCAACATTCGGCAGTCCAGTACCAAAACTAACAGAGATTGCTCTCTGGGCAAATGGTACAAAAGTTGACTATGACGAATATGATCATCAATTGGTACTAAATGTTAATGAAAACTTTACCGACTTACATGACATAATGAACACAGACACATTCCACAATTACACATTAGTAGCCACACTTGAGAACACATTAGGCACAACAACAGTAACTTCTACACCTATAGTCGTAGAACCAGAATATCTCGGTAACTACATTGCTTCATCTACGGGCAATAAATTGCTCAATTATACACACACACGAAACAGTGCAGGCGATACAATTGACCTTAAAGTCAATAGACAAGACCTACCATTCAACCTAGAATGTTCTTACAAGTCCGAAATATTTGCAGACCCAACTTGGAAGAATACCACACAAACTGGCTACTATGAAGATCAATTATCTGGTGTAGCCCCAACACGAAACGTTTACATTGTTTGTTATGGTTCTGGCGAAATGTTCACAACCGTATCATACGGTAACACAAACGCAACTCTCTCACTAATTGACTTTACAAATGAACTTGGTCCAGACTTCCTTGGTGTGCCAATTCCATTCCTATTCATCCTCTTCATGGCAGCCATATTCACTGGAAGAAATGCACCAGTAGGAATTGTATTCCTAGCAGTAACAATTGGTGCAATGGGACTAATGGGCTACTTCCCAGACCCATCAACAGAAGGAAATACAATCACTGGACTACACTGGTCACTAATTGTATTGCTAACAGCAGTTGGTTTGTTCATCGGAAAGCGATTCATATAGAGTTAAATACAAATGTTTTAAACATAATTCATGGGTAAGTTTGCGCTGAAAGGTCATTTCCCAATTCTAGAATTCAAACTCATGCGTGGTCCAATGGTTTTTCTCAAAGTCGGAGACAGACAAATTGAAATCAGAAAAGCAAACAGAATCCAGGGAAAATATTTCCAAACGCAAGAGGGAATTTTTGAACTAGAGGGAGAATATGAATATCGTCTAATGGGACAAAGTTGTTACATCCACAATCTATACAACTCAAAACCAATCTCACTATCTGGAATTGAAAAAATCCAAAGACTATACAGAAACAACAAGGCTGAATTAGTCACAAAAGAACTGGACAGAATCAATACGGCAATACAAAGCGCAACAGGTATGGGTGCATACGTCGACCCAATTAAAGCAATGAAAGAAATTCAGAAACATACTCCAGACGAACTATCAAGAGATGACCAGAAATTTTTGGTAGATTACAAGACCTTTGACAAGGATGATTTGAAATTATTAAACATACAAAAAATGACTGATAAACGTGTTCACTCTGGAATGAGCACAAAAGTCTCTGCAATTTTGCCTATGCTAATTCTAATGGGTGGTGTCATGGGAACAATTGTTGCCATGAGATTTTTCAATCCGTTGTATCTATTCGGGTGGGGATAATGGTAGAAAGTCTGGGAATCGACGAAATAAAAATGCTTTTTTGGGGTGGTCCAATAGCAATAATTCTTGATCGAAAAAACGTTTTACAACTTAGAAAAGTAGAGCCAATGAGAGATTTTTTTGTAAATGATATGGGCGTTTTCATGGTTGACTCACAAACACAATATAGACATGGCAAACAACTCCTCTCATTTTACAACTCACATGACACTGGAATCGCACGAGAATTATCTAAAAAAATACATGAATTATACATGAAAAAGAAATTTTTATCGCTAAAAAAACTGCTTTTGATTACTTATCCAGAATATCTAGATAACAAAGAATTTACAAATATTCATGAAATTTTACAGATGTTGGTAGACAGGCAAGAGCACCATGCAATTGATATTGACACTGAAAAGTATTTGCCATACTATAGAGCATACAACCCAATCTCAATAAAGCGACTAAATGAAGTCTGTAATGACGCCAAAAAAAGTGTAGATAACATGAACCCATTGCTCAAGAATGCTATGCCATTTGGCATAATGGTCATAGGTGGATTGATCGGTGTAGCCTTAATACAAAACCTCCCAAAATGGATTCGAGAGATATCAGGCAGTTTCGGAGGCTGATTAATCTTTTTTATAAGTCCATGTACCAATTTTAGTGTGCAAAGCCGAACCAAAAAACTTCTTAATTTCGCGATTGTCCTTACACTTGGACTTGGAATAGCCATTCCTTCATTTACCGTTGGTTCGGCTTTTGCATATGGTCCCAACGACCCAGAATGCTATGAGATTGGAAGTTGTGATTTCTTTCAACAACCATTCGACGCAATGATAGCTCCATTTGAAACTGTACTTGGTGGCTTTACATACGTCGTTTTGTGGGGATTGATAATGGGAATTTTATGGCTCAGGGTTTCCAACACAATGGTCGTTGGAATTGTTGGCGTCGCACTGGCAGCAATGTTCACACAAGGCTTTGACGATGAGACAAAAATCATCGGATATGGACTACTCGCACTAGCACTCGGAATAGCAATTTACCAACTGGTAATTGTAAGAGTGCATTATCCATCATCATAATGAAATGTAAAGAATGTGGAAGGACAAAAAGAAATGGAATGTGGAAAACCAAATGTTGGTCTGTGTTTCTTATTTGTGGAAAATGTGCCAAACGTCTCCACCCAGAATTATATAAAGTAAATGCTGTCCAGCAGAATTAGTCTAGCAAGTAGTCTACCTGGAATTACATTAATTTAGGTCTGCGCCGTCAGACCCAGCAGACCTAGGCACGGGTCTGACCAAGAAAACATGCAGACCCATCTAAAACATGGTGGATATGTCCACTTTCTACCCAATTTTGTGGACATATTCAGTGCTCGCTTTATATACAACAAAAGTCGCAACTTGAGCAAGTTCCATGTTTTAAACATGTTTATATATTTCAACATAAACCGAACATTGGGAAACATGTCAGTAGACCAAGGTGGAGAAAACATAAGATCCGTTCTGAGTTTAATTACTCATGCTTCGGGCGCAGATAAAAATGCAAAAGACAGGCTGTTATATCGTACACTTGGTGGTCCCAAAAATTTACCAGAAGTAGTAGAAAAGGTAGAAATGATTGAAGCAGTTAAAGACACACTTCCAGAATCAATGCAAGACGTAGCACTCGAAGCAAAAGAAATTCTAATAAAATCACTAATAGCAACAACATCAATCAAAGGTGCATTCCTCACAATGCTAACAACACAAAAGTCCGAATTCAAGGTCACAGACCCAAGAATGAGAAGACAAATTGCTGGCGGTATTCTAAGAGGAAATGATGAGGGTGGATTTTGAGCAATCAATTGCTAAAGCCAAAAACTAAAAAATTAAAAAACGGATGTAGAAAACAGCATTATTCTTGCCATTCACATAATATTGAATTAGAATATTGCAAAAATTGTTCAGCATATGTAATGTATACTGAAAACATGGAGTGCCGTTGCTGTGGTAAAAAAGTCCAAAAAAATCTCAAGCACACATGGGTAAAAAGAGTCATGTTGGCAGGGATGAAACAACATCGTAATTTTGTAAATAACTGGTTAATGTTTCCAACTGGTTCAAAAGAAAATCCTATCTATATCGAGATAAGTTATCGTGAAGTTGTATATGAAACTAACATAAAATATTTGGCTCTATTTCATCAACCACTCCCACCAAAGGAAATTTTACCATTAATCAAGGATAATCTCTTTATAAAGGGAATAAGAATTTGGGTACCAGACGAGGAATTCCTCGACGAAAAATGTAGTGCCTGCGGTACAATAATGAAATACAACAGAAAAGGCGACGAATTTTGTCCAGAATGCAATCCAATTAATAGATAATTCTCTTTTAAATAAGACACAAGAGTTGAAATAACAATATGGGAAAGAATGTTGGTGGAAAAGGTTATGGCGAAGCAGGCAGATTATGGGATTCATTATCACGTAAAGGAAGTAGTAGATCTCCAACCGAAGAGGCAGCATACAAATATGGTCTAGGTGCATGGGGAACTAAAAGCCAACCATTTAGTGTGGCAGCGGGATTTAGAGCCCAAACCGTAATCTCACAAGCCAGAGCACGAGAAGCTGAAAAAGCCAGAAAAGAACAAGAAGCAAGAACCGCTCGTGACGCACAAGAATCACGTATCAAAGAATTTAATGTTGCAGTTCAAACCAGAAGAAAAACAAGAAAAGCAGTATTGCCAAAATATCACAAATTTGATGATTATAGTATAGATGAATTACAAACAGCAAGAGAAGGAATTTACACAAAATATGAAGCAAGAAAAAAACAAATCAAATCTATTGACGACCCAGTGGAAAGAATTGTCGCAGAAGAGCAAGACCTACCACTTTATGAAAAACGCGCAGACCAACTGGATAGTTGGATTGGAGAATACAATACACTGGCAACCACAAAAAGACAAAAGCCAGTTGAGTTTGAAGTAAAAGGAAGATCACTAAAAGCAATTAAAGACACAAGACAAAGACTAAAAGCAAAAAAGGCAAAACGATTTAAAGAAATTGAAGGCATTGAATCTCCAGTAGAGAGAGAATTTGTAAAGAAACAAACAACAAAAGAATTCAAATTTGCAGAGGAAGACTTGGGAGAAGTTGAAAAATTCCAAAGAGCAAACTTACGTGCAAACCAACAAGCAACATATTATCCAATGGACGCACCTCCTCCAAGACAACCAGTTAGAAGACCAACAAAAGTACGAAAAGCACAACCAAAAAGAAGGGCACAACCAAAAAGAATTAGAAGATCAAACACAGGTGGAATGAATATTAATTTAGGTGGCTATGGGATTAGTGGCTTCTAATGGCTGGTAATAGAGGTAGCAAAGTAGGCGGTGGAGGAAAATCATCAGGCTCATCATCAGGCTCATCATCAGGCGGTTCATCAGGCGGTTCATCAGGCGGTTCATCAGGCGGTTCATCAGGCTCATCATCAGGTAGTGGAGGAAAACGCGGTGGTAGTTCTCCAGGTGCTGGCGGTTCATCAGGCTCATCATCAGGCTCATCATCAGGCTCATCATCAGGCTCATCATCAGGCTCATCAGGCGGTTCAACATACACAGCACCAGCAGTATCAAGTGGCTCTGGTAGTCCAAGAGGTGGAAACACAGGTTCATCTACACCAGGGGCTTCAACAACTCAAACAACAGCAGATTCATCATCAACAAATACTGGCTACAACTCGCCAAACTATGACCCAACAACTGGTCAACGAGACTTACTAGCAGAACAACAACAAACAATCAACGCACGACAAGAAACAATTGACAACGCACAAAAAATCAATCAGCCAACAAGAGGCACAACAATAGAATACACGGATGATGGAACTCCTAAAAAAGTAGTAATTCCCGTATCTGGTGCAGAGGCTGGCGTGATTGAAAGAATCTACAAAGAACAAGATGTTACTAGGGATATCAATGCACAACAAACTGACAGGTACAATCAAGTATCAAGTGGTGCACTTGAAGAAACAGTATATCGAGTTGAAGACTCTAAAGGAACTGCCTCATGGATGACCGAAAGTGATTATCGTGATCAAGGTTACAGCGCAATTTATCCTGGCGGTTATTCACTTGTCACAGACAAATCTGGCAACCCTGTAACAGCAAAACCAGGTGTCGCTACAATACTTAATCAAGGAAAATTAGCAGAAATTCCAATGCCAACATACACAAGATTTGGCAGTGACTTTAGAGAAAATCCAGATAGAACTTTGAAAATTTTAGGCTCAACAGAAGTAGGAGGTGCCAAAGTTTCAAAAGCAAATGTCTACTCAACACAAGCAGACATGGACTCAGCAATGGCTGGACGAAACGCAACAACAGACATGTCAGCAGATGTCGCACCAACAATTCCAGTAGTAGCAACTGGAACCGCAATGACGGGAGGTGGCTCAACAGTTACTGGTAAAAGAGGACAAAATCAAGTTGATTATCAATCACTAGAGAAAACGATACCAGGACAAATCATTGAAGGCATTGGCGCAAGTTTCGGTATAGGAGATATGCTATATTCAGAAAAAGAAGGGTATGAAACTGGTTATACTACAAAATTATTTACAGAAGGCTTTGACTCCGCAAACCAATATGCAGTAGAAAATCCATGGCGCGCAGGGGGAGAAGTATTTGGCACAATTGTTACACTGCCATTCGCAGCCATTAAAGGAGTACAGCTTAGTGGATTGGGTGCCAAAGGTGCTTTCCAAACTTTCAAAACTTTCTGGGGAGGTGGTGGCTGGACTAAAGGAAGCAATTTAGGTACTCTCGGAGGAAAACAAGCAGATGAAATTGTCAAAGGAACTATGACTACTCCAACTCCACCAAAGACAACAACAGCAAAAGTAAGCGGAACAACATCTGACGCTGAATCATTAACCAAAATTCCAGACCCACAAGCACAAGGCGCAGCAAGTCAATTCAAGTTCAACACTGGAAGTGGTCCAAGAATACAACCAAATCCAAAAAACAAAGGGAGAGGAGAAACACTAAAAGAAACTATCGATGAACAGTTTACTGACAATACGCCTGCACCAAATTTTGGATTAAGCACTGGAAGTGGTGGATATGGAAACGTATTGCCAAAAATAATTGATAAAACAACACCAGCACCAAAACTAGATAAGATAACACATCAGAACCCAATTAACAATCCAATGGTACCACGAAACTGGGAATCTGGAGTTGATGGACTAACAAAAGCAGAAGGATTCAAATATGGAGGTTGGACGAATCGTTGGGGTTCATTAAGTCTTGGAACTGGAAAAACATCTCCATTCGGAAAATTACCAAAAGGGTTTGGTCCAAAAGCACCAAAGACTCCAAAAAAGAATAACAAAAAGAAGAAACCAGAATGGAGAGAGGATTATGTGCAATTAGGTTCAGGCACTGTTTCATACTCCAATAAAGGAATGAGTGGATTCTTCGGCTCTGGTAAAGGTGGAGGTTATTTTGGCGGAGGTAGTGGTACAACACCTAAATCTCCAAAGGGTGGTAACAGTGGAAGTAGTGCAAAAACAAATCAAGGCGGTGGTGGTCAACAATTATTATTATTAGAAAATCCTCAAGTAATTCCTAAAACACCAAAGATTCCAAAAATTGGAAGTCCAAAACAACCAAGATTTGATCTGCCAAAAACACCTTCCCCAAAAATAAGTCCAATTAAACCAGCAAAAATCAACCCACCAACATACAAACTTGGTCCAATACTTGGAGTAGGAACTGGACTCGGAGTCGGAGTTGGATTTGGAATTGCCAAAGACTTCTTGCAAGGAGAAAAAGAACAACCTGATCAAGGACTTGGCGATGAAGTAATTCAAACACCAGACCAAGGAATCACACAAGATGGTTCAACTGGTCAACCACCATGGGAACCAACAACGCAACCACCATGGGAACCAACAACTCAAATTCAACCACCAGTAACAACGCAAATTCAACCACCATTTTTGCCACCACTTACACCACCACCAACATTTCGTTTCGGCGGTGCTGGTCCACAAGAATATCCACAATCAATGAAGTCATCCAATAAACTATGGAAGGTATTTGAAACAGGCGATGTACCATTTGGAAAAATACAATCAGGTCTGGGCTATTATGAACAGACCAAAAAAGGAGAATTTTTCAGCCTAAGACAAGGCAGACGAAGCAAAGGCTTCCTAGACGTCTGGTAAATGTTTATAACAACTTATGTTTAAAACATAATTAATGAAGTATTTTTGTCCAGAATGTAAAATGATAACATTCTCATTAAGATACATGAGAAACGAAGGACGAAAAACAAGATGGGAAAAACCAGATGGAGAATTGCAATGGTGCATAAGTTGCAAGAAACCAATCCCTGCAAAAGAGTGCGTTGCTGGTTTAGCCAAATTACTAAAAGGAGGTGGAAGAAAATAGTCCGTGTATATTACGATTTAACAATTTGGGAGGAAATCCCAGACGCTGAAATGACAGAACAACTCAAAAATAAATTTGAGGAATTGTCAAGACGTCTAAAAGGTTTTGGTGTATTGCAATACAGAATTAGACCAGAAGCAGAAGACACACCAATTGTCGAACAACAACAACCGCAACAACCGCAACAACCACCGCAATAATAGCAAACCGACATGCTTTTATGTTTAAAACATATCAGCTAATCAATGAGTGTGGAAAGGTTAGCATGGGACAATCCCCATCTACGAGACAAAACCAGGCGCAAACTAATGCGCGAAAGAGTCCTTGAACTAACTCTTCCTCCTCATAATAAAAATAAAAACCAAATTGCCGACGCAATTAATCGTTCTACAGGTTTTGTTTACACACTACAAAGAGAGTTAGTAAGTGAGGGTAAACTTGATCTAACTGACAAAGGCTATATCAAAAAAAGAACATTACCAAGAGATCAATCATTATTCGAAGACTTGACAAAGACAGAGTTTGGTCAATTCGCAGCCGTAAAACGTTGGATTCAACTAATGAGGCAAGACAAGGTAAAAGACTTTCACTATCAAGTAACAAATTTTTACAAAGTTTGTAAAACACTTGATGTAAAACCAAACGCATTCTTAGATGACATTGAGCTTGTACAAGATATGTGGGTAAGATTTGTTGAAAAGTTTAGAAACGGAGAATCTTTCTATATGGTAAAGCAAAAAAATCGTACAGAACTAAAGACTGGAAATGCAGTACCAAATCATTATCTATATTCGGTACGGTCATTCATAACTAGAAACGGCAAGCAAATACCACCATCATATCTCAAAATAGAATCAAACCACACTGATAATTATTCATATGTCATGCTTAATGACAATGAAAGAAAAGTCGGTATCGACTATATGCAAGAAAAATTTGGAACAGAAATCAAAAACATATTCGTCTTGCACCATGAATTTGGTCCTAGATCCGAAACCCTATTTTCTATGAAGCCTACATTCGTACGCCAAACAACGACAATCGATGGTGTATCATGTGAGTATTACAAAGTGTTAATATTTGAACAGAAACAAAATAGAAGATACCAAAAACTCGCAATCACACCAGAGGCTAGAGAAGTAATAAAGACTCTAGAAGATGGAAAACTAATTCATTCACATAATGATAAAAAGGCTGGCAGGGAAATGTACAACAGTTGTCTCAGAAGCTTATATCAAAAACTAGGCAGATATGATCCAAGACTTCAAGATAATTTGGATGTAGGAACCGAAGAATGGTACTATCACAACATGCCATCACATGTAATAAGACATAGTTGTGTTCATTGGTTAATGCGAGCAAGTGGAGAACGTGCTGATGTAGTCTCATCAATGTTTTGGGACAAGCCAGAAACTTTGAAAGTTTATGCAAAAAATTCACTTGACGCAATTTTACAACAAGGTGTTTGTTATTTCTGTAATCCGCCAGACGAACCAGATCCTAACGCAATTAGATACTGTTCTATTCGTCACGCACTAGCATACTACAACAATGGAGGTCGAGCAAAAAATGAAATTAACACAGAGAGAAGTGTACATATTTCTAACGACAGCAATGCGTACGTCTGAGCGTGCAAAGAAACTTCCTAGTTTTATGTACCAAGGATTAATGGAACATTTAACAAAAGAATATTGCCCAGACCTAACACAAACTGAAATACAATTCCTAGAATCAGAGGTACAAGAATCACTTGACAACATGATGAAAGACATGTTCAAAGGATTCATGCAATCACGTAGCGGTAAAGGTTTCAACTTTAGTTCAATCATCGGTGCAATGGGATTAGGCAAAAAAGAGGCAGATGATCTAAATAAACAAATGGAAGGAGTTTCAAGTAAATCGTCAATTCCAACTGACAAAGCTTCACTTAAGAAACTTGATGATATGATAAGACGAGGAATGGAAGATGACGATGAGCAGTGACGTTTGTAGATGTGGTCATGCTGGACACCAACACGCATGGAATGATCCAACAGTATGTGGCGACTTAGATTGTAGATGTGTGGCATTCATTTCTGCAACAGAAGAAATGCCAGTAATCACGCCAATGGATAAATACGTCGCCGAAATGACAAAAATAAAGGACAAAATGCAATGGGTATTACAAAACTGGAAATGGTTCAGAAACTATGGTAATACTGAACTGGTCTTTGGATGGTGGAAATTTGTAAATGGATTTAACATATACAATGAAGTATTATCCACAGAAAAACGCAAAATTATAGACGCGCCAGAAGGAATCACAAGAACGCGACGCCTACTGGTAGAGAAAAACCCTGATGAATTTGGTCCATTTGATCCTACATTGGCAGAGGAAAAAGCCTATAAACAAATGGGTATTTTTGAATGGGTAATAGGAGAGAAAATGTAATGAGCGGAATAGATAAGACAATGATACCAATAACAATCGCTATATGTTTAGTTGCTATAGCACCAATTGTGGCACCAGATTTGAACATAATCAAAGAACAATCTGAACCATTCAGTGTGAATAAAATACAAGAATCTGAAATAAAGTCTAAACAATATTTTGAAAACCTAGAAAACAACGTGGAAGATACTAAAGAGATTATTAGAGATTTAATGGCTGAACATCAAGCCAAAAACCCATAGGTGTAATACTATGATGGCAGATCCTCCTTCTGAACACAAGAGCGACGAGCCAAAATGTAAATACTGTGGCAAAAAAATTATTGATCATGACTGGGAACAACAAAAAATATGTGCGCAAAAACTCTCCGAAGACAATAACCTCTGGAAGTAGAGCGGTTAAACATCTAAAGCAAATAACTGTCCAAGACGTCTGGGAGACGCCTGCTAAGGATTATAATAAAATATGTGGCATGTTTGACATTCGCCCACAACTCGACGTATGTGCAGATCGTAATAATAGAAAATGTCTCAAATTTTTCACAGAAGAAGATGACGCATTGAGTGATGAATGCCAGTGGGATGTTCCGTACTATATGAATCCGCCATATTCAAAGGTAAAACATTTTATTAAAAAGGCATATGAGATGAGCCAAAAATATGGAGTAGACGGACTATGCCTAACATATTCCAAGACTGATACAAAATGGTTCCATGAATATGTATGGGGCAAGGCAGATATCTACTTTCAAAAGGGCAGAATTAGGTTCATTTTACCAAATGGCGAGGTCTCAAAACATCCCGCACCTTACCCATCAATGTGGATTATTTATAAAGGAAAAAAATAATTGTCTTTTAAATAAGACCTACCTAGATTATAATTAATGCCAAGGAAATTCCATCAATCCAAAAAAGCAATGGATGATGTCGAAGAAGAAAATGACAGTTTATTTGACTGGAATTATGAAATTGACGAGGAGTATGATGAACTATGACAGGTAATGCACCATCCCATCAAATTAAAAAAAGAATGAGAAAGAAGGGTAGAAATATTCAAACTAACTATTACAACTATCTAATGAACAAGAGGATATTATAATGGGCAAATATAAAAAACACCACAAATGCGGTTGCGATGACGACCATTCCCACAGTGATGACTATGATATGATGAGACCATTCAAGAAAATCATGAAGGGGAAGAAACTATAATGGGAGAAGTAGGCGGTCCTAAAGGTCCCAGTTGGAGACCAGTTGCACCAAAACCACCAACACCTGATGGTTCTGGCGGAGATAATTTTGCAACAAGATATGATAACAAAGCATATAATGTAAAGGGCGACGCAAGACCAGCCTCATATTGGTTACAACAAGTACCACAAACAATGCCAGACAAATTTCCAGTAAGAGTACAATACGAAAGAGCAATGAGAACTGGCATAGTAACTAAAGCCAGAAAACCAACAAGAAAAGTAAGAATTGCAACACAAGGACGTAAAAGATACCAATACAGTCAAAGCAAAGGACTTCGCAAAGTCCAGAGAAAAAGAGACGATTATTACGAGGCGTGGTATTTCTAATGTGCGGTTCTGAAATGTTAGATATTTTGCTAGTAGCAACAATCATACCAGCAGGGCTAATCTTAGCTGGCGTATTTTTCACAAAGAGACAAAAGAGAATAATGGAGGCAAAATTAAATGGGATTTGATGATATTTTCGGTACAAATGATTATGACATAATGGGCTTCTCAAAGAAAGAGAGACGTAATGGAAATGGAAATGGTAACGGAAATGGTAAGAAAAATGGTAACGGTAAGAAAAAACAGCAATCATACAGAGAAGGAGACGCAGGCTCTGATGGCGTATTCAACATGGATGAAGTTGTAGAACAATTTGGCAATGGATTCTTTGGTGGTTCTCATCTAGGTGCAGACTTTGGAGGCGCAGCGGGCTATACTCCAAACGTACAAGATGAAGTAAATCCAAGAGGTTCTGATTTATTTTCTGGTGTAACAACTGGAAGAGTAACAGCTTCCACACCAAGGCGTGGTACCGATGTAGGTCTCTTTGGTAAAGACGCAATAAGACTACGCACAACTACAAAGTCAGATTATGAAGAGGGATTTGCACTAGAATCCCTGGGTTTGGCAGTAGGAACCTTTGGTACTGTCATTCACTCCAAGGTAGAAAAAGACATCCAACTGGCAAGTAAAGGTGCAAAGTCAGCCAGAAAAAATATTGTAAATACACAAGAAAGAATCAAAAGTGGCGACCTATCAACACATACTTACAAAGATGATAAAGGAAGAGTAGTAAGAGAAGAAAGACCAAGTCTACTTGCAACTGGTGTAGTTAAAGCAAAGAAATGGGCAGAAAAAAGAAGAATAGAAAAGGTAAGCAAAAAGCCAACCTTACCAGCAGAACCAGTTATGAGAGACACAGAAGACCCAATATCAAGACAAGCAATAAGGAGAGATGATGAACCGCAAAAAAAATAGAGGCACACCTCATGGTTACAATGACATTTTTGACGTACTAATTAACAATCCAGAGTTAAGAAAATCACAACCAAATTATGCAACTGAGATTGGTTTCAATGGTGCAGAAAGTGACATGAACGGCTTTGGAGAAGGCATGATACCAAAAAGAACTAATTCGGCAATGCCAAAAACTAACATAAAAAAAGCAAGAAGAGCATTCTCACGAAAGAGATATGAAACACTAAAGCAAGGTGGCGCACCACTCAGTCAAAATGAAGAAAACAATTATAATAATTACCGAGGCATAAGAGGAGAATCAGTCTATGACATCTATTAATTGTCTTTTAAATAAGAGGTAATGAGGAGATAGTTATGGGATATTCATGCAAACAATGTGGTAAAGTATTTTCTGCCGAAGCCAATTGGCGCAAGCACATGGTCTTTCACAAAACAATGAAAAGCAAAACCAGCGGAAATAATGATCCATTTGCAATAATCAGAAAAGGTCAAGGGTATTACGATAACAACTTTATGCAATAGAGGTGTTAAAAATGGGTAAATATTCTGTACCAAAAATAACTGATAACGAAGTACGATTCGGTGCATACTACATTCATAATGAAATAAGAAGTAAAAAAGCCCGTGATGTTGATAACGGATTGCCAACAAAAAACGTAACAACTAACATTGCAAAATGGATGTTGAATCCAAATAGAAATGATTTACAAGGAATTGATACTAAGAAACGTTCTGTGCCAAAAGGCTACTCACAAAGAAAAGGAAAGAACGCAGCCAACAAATTAATGAATGCGTTCTGGGACCAGAAATGACTGATTCAAGCGGATTATTAGGCGCAGCATTAGGCGTTGTAGGTCTCGTATTAGTAGCAGATACAGTTGACAGAGTCGTAAGCCCAAGAAAGAAAGAAAAGAATAGAATGGTAAATTATGATAATTTCTACAACATGGAGACGCCAAAAAAGATGAAAAAATTCATGAGTTGGGGAGAACCAAAATGGTAGTCTGGCGTAGCAGAGAGTTCAAATCTGGATTCAAGGCTGTCTCTGATGACGGAAGACGTACCAAAAAATTCTTCAAAACCAGAAAACGTGCAAGAGCATGGGCTGGATTACTAAATGATTATGATGAATCTGGCAAAGAAGTACCAGAAGTAGAAAGCATGATTCACTATGGAATAGACAAAAGAGACAATTTGAATTATCGTTCAACTGGGCAAAATAACAGAACAGACCCAAGAAACATCTTCTTTGCTTCACGAAGCAAAAAACTAATGAGTGATATGGGATGGTAAAGAAAAAAACATTATACAAAGACAGTGGCGGTAATAGATTAGTTATTGGCAAAGATGGAAAAATGTCAGCAGTAAATAATCAAGGTAAAACAGTAAATGAATCTGGATTAAAAACAATGCTAAGAAGAGCAAGAATGTCAACCAAGCCAATAAGAAAGCAAAATAATAAAAAATATGTTAATGTAAACACATATGCTTCTGACTTGTGGAAAGGTGTTAACGGATGGTAAAGCGAAAAAAACGACTCAAAACACCTTGGCAATCAATTGAAAGTCACTGGTCAAAATGCTTAAAAGATACTGAGGGGTGTAGAATTTAATGGGTATGTTTCGATCAAGGTTCACATATACTGAAAAAGGAGAACTAGGTCTAGATGATTATGTCAAAAAAAGACTTAGAA
>Ga0208919_1000961_pt1 | contig 17613 bp, 16 predicted proteins | sample 4_EtaG_FD_184076 | JGI IMG/M metagenome (GOLD analysis project Ga0208919, IMG submission 184076) | Marine viral communities from the Subarctic Pacific Ocean - 4_ETSP_OMZ_AT15127 metaG (SPAdes) (version 3) | ecosystem: Environmental > Aquatic > Marine > Oceanic | place: Pacific Ocean | collected...
CCGCGCTGTTGGGGTCTTGTATCCTTTGGCGGTCAAAGCTGCCGATAAGCTTTTGCTGCGCTTCACGCTCTTGCGCCTTGCGCCGCTGCTTGTCTTCTCGGCGGTTGCCTAAATACTGAGAGCCAAATTGCGCCCCCGCCTGAATCGCATACGGCGCTATAGTTGCTAATACTGTTCCTATTGACATTTTTTGTTACCCCTCTTGTTCTTGATATCTATAGCTATTCTTGTTCCATTCCTTGTTCTAATGGTGACAGATCACCCTCGCCTAATCGTCTTGGTTCTTTTGTAACTTCTCCATCCAGATTAACTATAACCGTTTTCCCGTTTTTAAAGTATATCCGGATTCCTCTTTCACCAAGGTCTACAGCTCGCTCAATAGGAGCGCCATATTTCTCAGCTAACGACTCACCTGTTGGCAAATAATCCCTATCACCTTGTAACCTGTCGCGCATCATGCCATACTGGTAATTGCCAGCGGCATCGCCCATAAGCGCCTCAGCCACTGACGAATATTGCGTATCTAAGCTTGGGTCAATAGCCGAAAGAGCTGCTGCGATCTTAGTCATGTCCATCTCTTCACCCGCTAAGGTTCTATCCTCGCCCAACTGACCCAACAGCTGCGCGGATTTCAAGCGGTTCTCTAAGGTGTCGTCGCCTGCAGCTTGTCCACCAAAACCGGCTTGATACCTGCCCGTAACCCCAGCCTCTGTTGCGGCTCTATTGACCGCTGCCGTATCCAGCTCAGATTGTAATGCTCTCGCCGCCTGCGTTTCCTCGGGGCGAAGGTTTCCAGCTGTGCGGAACTTGCCGGTGACATCCGACTCGGCAATACGTCGAGTTAGTTCATCACTCGCTAAATCGCTACGAGATGCCTTACCACGTAAGGTAGTCGCACCATCAAGCTCCCCAGTCTCTTGTGCCTCGGCCAACCTTCGATCTAGCTGACCGGTTAGCTTGTCTTCTATTGCTCGCTGCCCTTCGAGCGTCTGAATCGGTGCCGTATTAGCCCCCGTCTTGACTTGCCCAAACAGGTCGCTCTCTGTTATCTGCTGCCGTCGGATGTCTTCTGCTCCGCGTATGCCAATATCTTGCTCACCGGCCCGTAGGTCTTGTTCTGCTGCTCGACCGCCTAATGTCGCCGCCGGTTCCAGCATTGGGTTAGCTACCCCGTAACGAGTTTTACCAAAGAGCCTTGACTCCAGCTCACCCCCTGCTCGTTCCTCACTGCCACGTATTTGTTCGGCTCTTGCTCGCTGTAGGTCTTCGTCTGCTTCAAACTGCCTGAAACCTAATGTCTGCCTTGGGTTTTCAAGGGGACCGCGACCGAGGTTTGTCTCCCCAAAAAGTCGCGCCTCTAATTCGGCATCGGCGCGTTCTTCTCGACTGCCAAGCGCTCTGCGCTCCGCTGCACGTAATGCCTGCGCCTCGTTAAACTCTTGACCACGTAAAGTTTCCTCTTCGCCAACCTTACCGTACAGCTCGCTCAACTGCGTCTCTTGCGCTCTACCCTCTGCCCCACGTAAAGCGGCCTCTTGCGCTCCTGTTATCCCTAAGTCTGCGCGTCCCTTCTCAAAGCCAAGCGCGTCGCGCATCATCTGGTCACGACGATCCTGGGAAGATGCCTCTAAAGCCAACCTGTTGCGCTCTTGCCCTTCGCGCATATCGCTCAAAACAGACGCAGTATCGCCGCCGCCGCGAACGATACCCAACCGGCTCAACTGCTCCATCGTCTGCCGCTCTTGCTCTTGATTGCGACGCTGCTGGTCGGCTAATTGGGATTGGAATATCGGGTCAGAATCCCCTAATCGAGATTGATACATCTGATTCAATCGGCTAATTAGATCGCTTTGCTCACCTGTTGACTCAGCAACCTGAGCTTGATTTCTCATTGGATCGCCAAAAGCATCCGATGACGAACCAGCTTGATTTCTCATTGGATCGCCAAAAGCATCCGATGACGAACCAGCTTGATTTCTCATTGGATCGCCAAAAGCATCCGATGACGGGGGATTTGAAGTTATAAATTCCTGGGCGATAGCGGCATCTATTCTTGGATTTCCAGTTGGTCCGTATGTTTCGGGTGTTAGCGTGTCCCCCTGATTAGGCCCAAGGGGTGAAGTAGGAGGACCATCTCCTATAATCTCGGGAGCATTGGCCCGAGCATCTTGGCTACGTTGCCAGGTTTCTTGTCGCAGCTTGTTTAAAGGGCTTTCCATGTCCTTCTCGTGTTGTAACCTATTAGCTTCCCTTTGAGCAGCAACAGCTTCTGGATCTGCACGGGTTTGATTTCTCATTGGATCGCCAAGAGCATCCGATGACGAACCAGCTTGATTTCTCATTGGATCGCCAAGAGCATCCGATAACGATTGACTACTGCGAATCTGTTCCTCTATTCTGTCCCGCACCTCATTTGAACCTTGAGAACTCCCATCAAAATAAAGTCCCCTATCAGCAGCGTCCCTGTAATCATCATATGTAAAATTTCCAAGCTGCGATAAATCGGGACCGCCTGAAGAACCCCCTGGGAGACTGGGAAGCTGCGAGAAATCGGGACCGCCACCACCACCACCACCACCACCACCACCGCCGCCAAACGAAACTTTAGCCTGAACTCCACTTGGCATACTATAATCGCTCAAACCACTTATATCTATTGGCGCAGTAGCCGCGTCTTGTGCTTCTCGTTGTAACCTATCGGCTTCTCGCCTTTCGGCTAAAATTTGTTCGCTTAATTCGTCTTCACGCTCTCTTTGTCTATCTGCGATTGTCTGATATGAGGCAGCAACATCTGCAAATTGATCTTGATTGGCTGCTTGATCTTGAGCAAATCGATCTTGCATTGCTCGTCTAGCCGCTTCATTGTCTGCTTTATCCTGAGCGAATCGATCTTCCACCCCTCCAAACTGAGAAGAAAAATCCTCGCTTAATCGACCCTGCATTGCTCGCCTAGCTGCTTCATTGGCTGCTTGGTCTTGAGCGAATCGATCTTCCACTCCTCCAAACTGAGAAGAGATATTCTCGCTTAAAGCCTGACGAGCCGCATCGCTTTCTGTAAGCCGACCCTGCATTGCTCGCCTAGCTGCTTCATTGGCTGCTTGATCTTGAGCGAATCGATCTTCCACTCCTCCAAGCTGAGAAGAAAAATCCTCGCTTAATCGACCTTGCATTGCTTGTCTAGCTGCTTCATTGGCTGCTTGATCTTGAGCGAATCGATCTTCCACTCCTCCAAACTGAGAAGAAAAATCCTCGCTTAATCGACCTTGCATTGCTTGTCTAGCTGCTTCATTGGCTGCTTGATCTTGAGCGAATCGATCTTCCACTCCTCCAAACTGAGAAGAGATATTCTCGCTTAAAGCCTGACGAGCCGCATCGCTTTCTGTAAGCCGACCTTGCATTGCTCGTCTAGCTGCTTCATTGGCTGCTTTATCCTGAGCGAATCGATCTTCTATTCCTCCAAACTGAGAAGAAAAATCCTCACTTAAAGCCTGACGAGCCGCATTGCTTTCTGCTTGCCCTTGAGTAAACCGATCTTGCATCAACCCTAAGTTAGCTTGACGAGCTGCCTCATTGGCTGTAGGATCAACGGCGATTCCACTTTGATCCTGAGCGAATCGATCTTCCACTCCTTTAAAGTCAACCGATGGAGTAACAGACGGGTTCTCACTCACAGGCTGCGGCGGTGGTGGTGGCGGCGGCGGCGGTGCCTGAGTCACCGGTCCCATGTTTGCAGGCTGCTGCGGCGGCGGTGCCTGAGTCACCGGTCCCATGTTTGCAGGCTGCTGCTGCTGCGGTGCTTGATTCACCGGCCCCATGTTTGCAGGCTGTTGTTGCGGCGGCGGTGCTTGATTTACCGGCCCCATGTTTGCAGGCTGCTGTTGTTGCGGCGATAAACCATAAAACCCTAGAAGTTCCTCCCCTATTTGTATAGAAGGATTTTCACCGTAAAATCTTCTTCTAAAGTTTGGGTCCATCCCTCCCGCATACACCACCGGCTCCGTCTTTACAGGCTGTTGCTGCGGCGGCGGTGCTTGATTTACCGGCCCCATGTTTGCAGGCTGCTGCTGCGGCTTTTTCTTTAGTTGAGCCGCTAAAGGATCGTCGTCGGTGTCATACCACCCCGTACTGTAGCTATATTTTCGTGCCATATTATTCTAATCCTGTTTTTCTGTGACGCACCCGACCGATTGGCTTATACATCAGATTAACACGCCTAACCGTAAAAGTTTCGTCATCGGCTAAATTGCTAAAGCGCAACTTGCTGTAACTATCATATCCTGATAAATCTGTGTCCGCATACAAAACACTCACATCGGGAGCCACTAAAGACTCGTCGAGTCGCAGCGTCGAATCCAATAAGCTGCCCGACTGCCCCATATCAATATTTTCAGTAGTTCCGACTATACCGGCAGCAGTCTGCTGAACAGATAGCTCGTATGGCCCCAGATTGTCAAAGGAGGTGTTTGCGTATAGCCAACGTACCTCTACACCAGACCCAAGGGGTGTGATATTTGCCGTCTCGAAAAACGCTTTTATTGCGTCGCCATCGTCGTTGTCGTTGATATTGTGCTGCATGATAAAACCGGCAAAATCTCCAGCGTGTGGCTCGGTATCAATTATCGCGGCAGCATCTCGGGTAAAATTCTCATACGGACCAAACCAGCAGTCCATTCGCCGCGAGTAAACGATCACATGGTTCATCGTTGTCTGACCGCTGCCATGCGGTAGGAAAAACCAAACTTCCTCTTGCTTGGGCCAATACAAGGCAAAAGCATACGGTAGCCTGGCTGTATTTAGATTAGGCCAGTAGCGGTCATCAAGCGCAAAGCTAATCTTGTTTATCTGAGGTCCACCGCTCCATTCGTAAACCCCATCATTGCGTATAAACAGCTGCCGCTCCCCTGGGAGAGTAACAATAGAGCGCCCCGCTATTGTGCCGCGTTGCGTCTGCTGCTGCACCTGAAACGGGATAGTTGAGTTCCCTGTGGGAGTCAAGGTGTGTATCCCGTACTCAGTATGGACCGCTAAGGTGTTTCTAAAGGCCCTCAGACCGGTCAGGTCGTAACCAAAATTGTAATAGGACAACGAACCCCAAGTCTCGATGTCGCCGATGTCAGAGCGCCACAGGCGGTCGCTGTTGCTATTCTCGTTTGCTGCCCAAAGCCTGTTTTCCCAAAACTCCACGTATGTCGGCTTAGTGAAGCGGCTGTCAACGTCTAACTCCGATATGTTGTTGCTACCGCCGGTCCATTTAATAGCCTTGTTGTCGTACCCATTTGCCGCCACCAGCGTCGAACCGGCTAAAACCCAATCCCACGTATAGTCATTGCCTGCTGTAATCGTCTCTGAGCCTGTGCGGTCTGTGCCAGATCCACCGGTTACGTCGTAGAATTTATTGCCAGCAAAAGCAAAAACCTTTGCCGTCCCCGCCAGCGTCACCTGTCCAAATCCGGTTATCGTAGCGCCAGAGTTTAGTGTAGATGCGTTAAATTTAGCATACCCCTTACGCTTTTTTACTTCACCGGCCAACCCAATAGCGCAGTTGCTCATATCGTGGAGGCCATTAGGCGCAACCTCCTCAGCCGGTAGGCTATAATTAACGCCACCCGACCAAGGGCCGAGCGTTATCGAATCGGCAGCGATAGGAGCCATTAGTTAAGACTTCCCTCTTGTACCGAAAAGCTAAACGGCCCGACAGCGCCGCCATCACGCCGACGCATACGAAACTGGCGATTGCCTGCGATATATAGATTGGCTCTAAGAGCGCCTGCTATAACACGCTCCGCATTGTTTCGATCCAGTAAGCTACCCTGGTCGTCGCCTTTCTCTTGTTTATAGTGCGACGTTATCAGATAAACCAGTGCTGGCTGCACAACAGGTGCCACGTAGGGATCTAAAGAGTTGTTGTCGTCGCTACTGCTAAATTCTGGTATCGTCGCATAATATCGGTATGCTACCGTATCTATAGAGTCAGGCGTTGGGTACAAGCTAACCTGTATATAGCCGCTGCTATCCACTCCATCCATAACCACATAACTAGCGTCACCGTCCTCCGTATGGTTGGGATCGTTGGCATCTAAGTCCTGACTGCTGATAATTGCCATCGTGTGGTCTTCAGTCGTATTGCGAAAGCTTAACGGCTGGAGAGCATCCGATGCTAAACTGTATTTTTGAGTAGACGCTACCGTATTAAATGAACTGGACTTAAAAAGCCAATTCCATTTATGACGAGCTGCGATCTCTTTTGCGCTCATGTTGAGATACTGCCGCGCCGAGTTTTTGTATACTGTCGCATTATCGTCCAGTCCAACCCGACGTAATGCTAATTGTATAACCTCGATGTTGGTCATTTTTTTATTATCCTAATACCGCCGCCCTTAAGTCTACCCAAGAGCTGTTTTCGTACCCCTGAAATTTGTTAGTACTAGAGTTGTAAACCACCATGCCATTGGCAGCGGTCAGCGCGTTGCGTTCCGCTGTCGTCAGGCTGGGAACCGTAAAGCTGGAACCGAACGCAACCGTATCGGCCTGGAGAGCGCCAAACAGCGCGGTATCTCCGAAAAATGCAGCAGCATTTATCTGGCCGACGGTTTCGTTCATAATAGTCCCTAGAGGCTTGCCCCTTGCGCCATCTCATCTAAATCGTATTCGCTCAGGTTGTCGCCGTTTTGGTTTTCCCAACGCTGTTCCCAGATTTTTACCGCCTCTGGGCCTCGGTCGGAAACTCGACCTCCAGGATCAGGGACAAATCCTTCTACATGCGTGACTTCACCAATAGCTCTAACCGTATTGCGAACTTGTGCATTAGTAACCGGACGCTTTCGCTCCCGAACGTGGGTATGTTGCAAACCCATCCGCTTGCGAAGGCGCTCAAGTTGATCTTCTGATAATGCGTCGATTACATTGTCGATGTCTTGTGGCACTGCATCAGTAGTTGCTTTTACCTTTGCGGGTGTCTTTCGAGCCGCTGCCGTAGGCACCTGGGAGATTGTCGCTTCGGCAATCTCTTCCGGTACGTGTACAGGATGCGTCTTTGGCATTTTTTACCTTTTCCTTAGTTAATAATTAGCGAGCAATCCCCTGCAAAAGAACACCAACATGCCCCGTATCATCAGGAGTAAATGTTGCTGTTCCAACAAGCGGCTCAGTTTCTGCATCTTTTAACTGGACAGCACCGGCTACGCCATCAGACAGCGTCAAAATATTACCAAAAGCTAACGCGACATCCGATAGTATAGTCGCTATGCCTGCCGTTTGAATCCAGCCGTAGTAACCCGACTGCATTACACGCGCTGTAACGCCTGCAACGATAGGGTCCGTACCGGCAGTAGCAGCCCTTACTGTATTATACATTGATCCTGTTATAGCCACATCTGAAGCCGTCGTAAGCGCAATAACAAGACCGTCATAAAGGGTAAAAGTTACAGCATTGCTACTTGCTGCCGTGTTGCTTTTAATCTTATACTGGTAGCCTTCTCCAGCGTCATCAGTAACATGAAGTAAAGCGCCAGCATATTGGTTTTTTGTGGCACTCCCCAAAGTCCCCGAATCAGTAAGAATTACCTCCGTTGCGCCTATTGCTGCCGCTGTAGCCTTATTGTCTATCTCTACTACACAAGTTGCGCTTTTGTCAGTAGAAACCAACAAGCCAGCCGCTGTTGCAGCAGCAAAGCTTGCATATCGAAAACAGCGTCCATCTTCAAACTCGCGCAGTTGCCCAATAGGATACTCTTGAGTGCTGCTCTCTTCATATATGCCTTGCGGCGATCCACCGGTAGCACCAGAGATTAAACTCAACCCCTGTACCGATGCGTTATTGTAACCTGTTCCCAGGCTTTGACTTCCACTAGCCATTATATACTCCTTTGCCTTTTTGCTCGGCTTAAAAGCGGCATTGGCTTGCCGCTCGGATTATTAAGTTGCAGTAAAATCGTAAATTACACCCTGTCTGCGTCTATTATTTACAGTAAGCTGCAAGCCTACCAAAATAAATGCGACCTTAGCCATCTGATTCGCCGGTTCACGAAATGGTGTTTTGGCGAAATTCATACCGCTTTGCATCTTGAGTTTTAACGATTTAGTGTTTAAGAAATACATTTTAGTTGACGGACAATCCCGATCAGGCTGCACCGGAATACCGCGATACACCGGCTTCCGTCCGTCGATAGAGTTGCCATCTTTCTGAGATAGACGCTGGTAGCCAGTGCCTTCAAAAACTTCTTCAAAGTTGGCATACAAGTCGTAGCCCGTAAAAATATGAGTGGGCTGCTCGTTGCCTTCGCTCACGTCGTTCCACAAAGCAGCCATCGCCACCATACCTTCGTAGAAGTTCGTGCCGGTGATTGTACGGAAAGAGGTATAAGAAGCATTAAAGTCAGTGCTTTTATTCTGCCACCAACTATTACCGCTAACAGTAATACCACCAAGTGTGGTTGGCGTAGTGCCTGGGACATCAGCAATAATATCCTGAAAGCCCAACGGCGACTTGCCGGTCTGCGCCGAATAGATCGAGCTGTTAATCTGATCGCGTAGCGTCAGCATAGACTGCTCCGTCTTAGCCGTCAAAAGCTTAACAGCCTTATCAGAGCTACGGTTTTCCATCTCTTCAGTATGGGAAATGGTAATCGGCACCGCACAATAGCGAAATGGATACAATGCTGCCGTAATCCCGTCTACGCTGTTCGTTGCCAGAGTATCGTAACCGCTGAAAAACTGCGCGGAATTTCCCGCATACATCAAATCTTCTTGTATCTCTTTGCCACCCGTCTCCGTCTCCAAAGCGCCGCTCTTGCGAAACGCATCGAGCGTCGGATAAGTGTCGAAGAAGTTGTCTGTGAGACGCTTACGCTTTGCCTTCATCGTCAAAGTCCACAGAGCATCAAATTGCTCGGTACGACTGGTTGCTGCCATGATATTTTACCCCATTGCCGGATCAAACCCTATGGCCTCTGCCTGGGAGAATAGATCCGCTTCAGTTAAAATTCCGTCGCCACCCATATCAGCTTCAATAGAGCCGGTATTTTTCACCCGCGACTTAGAAGATCTGCGAGCGGCGCGGTCTTGGTTTCTTAATTGGTTGGCCTTACCTGCTGTAACACCAGCGTGTAGCTCGTAGGCCTCCTTAACAGTATACGGTTGGCCAGTCTGCGGATTGGGAATCTTAACCGTCGCCACGATTTGGTCGGCGTAGTTGTCAAGATCCGCGCCATACGCAGAACGTGCCTCTTGAACGCTGTCATTGACCTGCGAGTTTTGCTGCGTGCTAATAAACTGCGTAGCTTGAGCCAGCTGAGACTGGAGCTGCTGGACCTGTTGATTTAGCTGCTGTAGAGGAGCGCCGAAATCGTTATAGGTCTGTTGGCGAAAAACGTCTAAACCCTTCTGATCGTCAGGGCTAAGGCTCGCTCTCACCTGCTCAAACTGAGTCGGCTGCGGCGGCGGTGTTGCCACCTGCTCCACGCGGTTCGCCCACTGCTGTTGGCTGTTCGCCAGCTCTCGCCGTTGTTCAGCCAGCGCCTGGGTCTGCTGCGTAAAGCCGCGCTGCATGTTTTTAGCCATTGGGGCCAAATGCTTGTACTGTTCGGGTACGGTATCTAAATCGACCCGTAACCAATCCACCGTATCAGGATTAAAATCATCACTCGATTCCGATCCAGTAGATGTTGCTGCGGTTGCGTCGGAGTGTCCATCATCGTCGCTATTCGGAGCTGATTCGTCGGAGTCTGTGAAGATCTCAAAATCTACCTCGGTAGAATCTGAACCGGTCGCAGAATCGACAACCTCAGGTACCGCGTCAGCTAATGCGGAGTCTTCTGCTGCTGCTGCTGCCATAATACTATCCCCTTAAAAATGGTGTTGGGTGCTATCGTTATAGGTTAGCGTCGGTTGCGTCCGACCTTAACCCCCTTGGTTAATAAGATTTAAGTCCTTTTCTCCAGCTTTCACTGCTTCTTCTATTGAGTTCCCCCAATAGGCGCTGCCGCCAACGGGATCAGCCTGTTCTGCCGTCACATCCCTCAGACATCTGCTGCCTCCCACCGGATCAGACGATTCGACTAAGTTCAATTCCCGCAATGCCTGGCGCTTGTCGCCGTAACTGTTGATTTTACGCCCAAACCCGACGTAATACTGACCGTACATTGACGAATCTTCTTTAATAAAATTGCGTTTAGCACCAAAATTGATTTGCATCACGCCGCTACACTCTCCACACGGAATAGTTTTTTTAACCGCCTTGCTTGAAGAGCTGATAACGTCTTTCTGTTCTGCACTGCACGAAGGGCAGTAGTAGTCGTGGTTGATCATTTTTTACTCCGCTTGCCTGGTAATAGCATTGCTAACGTCTTGCGCTTGCGAACGCACTAAGTTGATGATACCCTCTCCAGCTCCTCCGGCTCCTCCAGCCCCTCCGGCTCCTCCGGCTCCCGCCGCTGCCTGCGGCGCTTGACCGCCTCCCATCTGCTGTAAATATTGCTGATGCTGCTGCATATGCTGCTGCACGACGGCCTGGACCTGTTGCTGCTGGGCAGGGAGAAGCTGCTGGAACTGAGGCAAGTTGACAATCTGCTGGTGTGTTTGCAGATGCGTCTGGTGATCCTCGTTAGGCGTTACCCCTGGATCACCTCCCGCCAGCAGATACGCCACATTTTCTAGGTTTGCCGCCTTAAGCGCGTCGCCTTTTTCCCCCTGGGACAGATACTTATCTGGATCTTGAACACGAAAAGCTTTTAGCAAGCCTTTGATAGCTTCAATCCGGTCTATCTCCGGTAGGTTTATCGTAAAATTAAATAACTGGAGCGCATCCTCACGCTCTAACTGCTCAGTAAGCGGCTGCATACTGCCCGCCGTAATCTCAACCCTATATCGCACCGCCAGCATATCCGACGTTACCGCCTCATACACCGGATCAGTAGACTCACCCGCGACATTAATCAAAAACTCCTCCGGCAGGTAACGCTGATCAGCCATCATACGCAAACTGTTACGCACCGTAATACGATATAGATCCTCAACCTTAGTCATCAGCCACTCGCGGTTGAGCTGAGTAAAAGAGGCTTGTAGGCTTGCTTGCGTCGCCGTCAGCTTCTTGCCCCCTCCCATCGCCATCTCGCTAACGCTCAAAGTCTGCTCTTCGTATCCCCTCGCATCGTTCTCCAGCCCAATCTGATCGGGGGGAGCAGTGCCAAAGTTCATCTCACGCATCGAGCTATTGGGATCTTCAACCCAGATGATGCTGCCGTCTTTAGCGTCTTCTAATGTCTCACCTAAGTCGGCATTTGCCTCTCGCTCACGCCGCGAGATCAAAACGGTACGGCTAAACCGCTTAAGCAGGTCAGCCCGACGCGAAATGCTCTCCACCTGTAGGTTTTGAGTATCTTCGATGTACGCCATTGGCGCTTTGCCGTAAAACTTTTCTCCGGTCTGATCGAACTTAAGCGCCGCATACGGAAAGCCGCCATCTACCAAAAAGCCACCCGCCTTTTGATACTCACCAGTAAACATAGGCTGACCAGTGAATGGGTCGGCCTCCGTCACCGGCTCCATCGCCAGCATCGGATGGTCCACCTCTTCAATAGGCTCCCTAACCCCTTCGGCAAACGTGATACGCTTCTTGTGGATTCTGTCGTGAACCTCATAGAGTAGCGCCATCTCCCCCATCTCTTTAGTCTCGTCGAGAGCCGACTGCTCTTCGCCAATCTCTTGCTCCTCGAAGTCCATCATAATATCAGCCGACTGATCCGGTGCCTTGACTGCCGTAATCTGGCGACGATTGACAAAACGCTCGTCTTTTTTGACAAACTCCAACGGCACCAGCATCCGCTCGATGATATAACGCGCCTGGCTTAAGTTGTGGGGAGGTGTTAGCGGATCAACGCAGATGTTAAAAGGGCTAACGCGCGAAACATACGGAAAGTCGTTTTCCTGGGTGTCGTTGACGGTATATGGTGGCACGATATCGTCATCACCAGGCGGGTTATAGCCGAATTTTAGCCAGCCCACCGCGCAAAAGAGCGCATCAAAGATACACTGCTGCACCTCACGCCGCGCATCCATCTGCTCCAGCGCCGCATTAGCTACACGCTCCAAAATCTCAGCGGCAAATTCACGCTCAGGCTCCTCAACCTTAAACCACACATGCGGATAGTTAAACGAAATACCAGCAACTAGCTGCCTTGCCATAGGGTAAAACCGACTAACCTTAATCAGCTTTTCATCTGGCAACCCTGGAACAGAGAAATCCAACTCGTACGCCTTTAGCAAGCGCCGCCATTCCTTATGATTCGATTTCATATACTTACGGCTATTCTCTATTGCCGACTGCCAGTATTGTACCTGCTTATCTTTCATCAATCAGTAAGCCTTTTGGTTAATGGGTCTTCTTCTCGCCTGTTGGCTGCCAACGCTGCCGCGCTTGCCCCTGCACCTAAAGGTAACAGCACCGGCGTATAGCTCGATAATAGGTCGCTCGACTGCTCTGCCCCTGGCTCAAACAATGCAAACCGACTACGTATCTGGTGCGGCTCAAAGACGACGTAAATATCCGTAATATCGCCCCCGTCTTTTGTATTCTTCATAATCACCCCATCGTGGCCGCTTTTTATCGCTCTCTCTAACACGGACCTATACGACTCCTCACGGTAAGACTTACCCTCATAGTCCTTAATCAAAGGATTCTTAATCTTCAACTTTACCGGTAGAATCTGCTCCCCCGTTTTGTGATGCTGGCTAATCGAGGTTCCATGTCTCGACTCCGCTGCTATAAGCCTTTTCTGCTCGTCGAGCATCTCTTTAATAGATGGATGATGGCGATAACCTTCCGGCTCCAACAACTCTTTTAGCTGATTAGACCTATTTAGTATATTTGACTTTTCTATTTCCTCATCAAACAGCTTTAATGTCTTATTTCGATCAAACACCGGCCTGTTTACATATGCGTCACGCCCACGATTGACGAAGCCCTCGCCCTGGCCTCGACGGCCTAAAGCTCCCTCAATGTCTTCCACCTCTCCAAAAAAATAATCGCTAAATTTTTTCTTATCGAGTTTTGGCACTCTTACCTCGCCAAGCAGATGCTCCATAACAATCGAAGCGCCATTTGCAATCTGCCGCCTACGTTTAGGACCGCTGCCGTATCCACCTAAATTTGGGTTTTCATTGTAAAAATCATACATTTCCGTAAGCTTATCACTAGACTCAATCAGCTCGATAGGGTCACGCATAACAAAGCCTTTAGGGATTGATTCTCTTGAGATTATTCGATGAATAGTATCGTCATCAAGAGTGTTTATAATTTCCTTCGCATGGCCATATTCTATAGCGTCAATCTCGTGGCGCAGGTGACTATCCCCCCCCAAGGTGCCGCTTTCCCTACTTGCCGGTCCTGAAAAGGGATGAGCTGAAACGTCTATCCCATAGTCTTCTAAAAGGTCTAAATCGAGATCCCCATACGCGCCCCTGCCTTTGTTTTTCTCTTTTTGTCGGTAAATCTCTACTAAGCGATTAAGCAGCTGGTCTTTTTCTACACTCGCGGCCCTATACCCTGGGTCAATCTGATAAAGCATTCTATCCATGTCGCTCAATAGCTTTTTTTGCTCCGCTTTAGCTATACGAGCAGCATCAAGTTGTTTTCCACTACTTGCAATATTCATCGCACCACGCTCAGGATCTAATTTCTTTAAGTCGGCAAGCTCCGAGTAAGTTTCTGCCGTTTTTGGATCAGCAGAAAAGAAAAAACCCAACCTAGAGCTACCCGCGTCGGTGGTCGTTCCTAAAAACTCAGGGTCAAAGCCTGGGTCAATCTTTCCTTTTGTGCCATGATAGCCTGCATGCGTATACCCTTGAGCAGTAGCACGCTCTTCAGCCGCTGACAAAACGTCGTCCGGTTGGCCTTGTTCTTCTGCTAACTCCTTAAACCGCTTACCGCGCTTGCTTAATCCGGCAACCGCGCCAACTGCACCAGCCTTTAACCCTAACACATCTAAGGGGTTCTCGTACGCGTTGCTCTTAATCGCTTCCAACGCTTTGGTCCCCATCTCCCCTAATGTATGCTTATCAAAAAACTCTCTAGTGTCAGCACCCGCTTGACGGGCTGCGTCTTGCCGCTGACGACTTGAACCAGACAAGACATCCATCAACATAGTAGCTACCGCCGGTAGCTCACTGAGATCTCGCGCCGGTTGAGTCAACACGTTGGTCCCTACTCGTTGAGCATCTTGTATCGGTGAGGCATTAAGATCTCGGCGGTAGGCTTCCCCTCCTAGAATGTTTGCCGCAGGGTCAACTCCACCTTTAAATTGCTGCTGCTGCTGCCGCCGTCTGTCTGCATCAGCCGCGACATTAAGAGCGTTTTGGTCCATTATACCTTGACCCTGCTCGGCAATCAACGCCAACAGCCTGTTACGCTCTTCTGGCGTTACCTCTCGCTGCCTGCGCCGGTCGGAACCTACTCGATTTAATCCTAATACGTATTCTCTAGCCATTTTATATCACTTACGCTTGGTTGCCGTCGCCTTCTTCTTCTTCTTAGCTGCCGCCGCCTTCTTAGCCGCTGCTTTTCCGGCCTTGGTATACGAATAATGAACATTTCCAACTTTTGGCATCGCTATACCCTCTTTCCTTGCTAATAGGTTTCCTACGATTAACCTCAATTATAACGCCCTGACTTACTCGATAAACTCCGTAACTCTTTTATGGCTTCGAGGCCCGTACCTGCAATACTCGGCTCCGTCTTTCGATACGGCTTGTATATGTGAACCATTGCGTAGCGCCACGCATCCGCAGCGTGATCGTCGGCATGCGTGTCTACGTCCTCCGGATTCTTATTGCAACGCGGCAACGCCGGAACAGAGCGCCACCAAGCATCGGCCCAACCGTCAAACGTCTTAAACCGCTTATGGGTCAGCGCATCACGGCAAACACGCCAACCGCCAATACGATCATTGCTGGCTGGCGACAAGTGCAGACCGTAATCAGCAAAAACGTCTGCTGGCGAATGCTCGTTCAGCGGAGTCAACCGCCTTTTGACGAACATCGACGGGTCGGCGTAGATCGCCTGGGGAAATCGCCCTTGAGTAAACGGACAATTCTCGATAACCTCCTGTACACGCTCGGCGTGAGTTGAAGCCGACGCGTCGCCCTGATGGTATTCCGTAACCCGATACACCGTGTCGTCGTAATCAACCGCGTACAACCCAAAACTAGTCGGATTTGTCTCGCCGTAATCCAAACCTCCGAACAGCGGCCAATCCGGTGGAACCTGAAACGGCTCCACGACAATCTCCTCGCGGCGCGTCTTAAACGAACTGCCTAGATGAAGATCCCAATTTCCCTCCAACCACATCTCCGTGAGTATCGGATCGGCTATCCCCTGCAACCGTTTGATATAATTAGGGTCACTATCGAGCAGCATTTTATTGTCATAAATCTTAGCTGGGACAAAAACTCGAACCATCTCACTGTCAGGATCTGAATACGGCTCAAACTCTGCCGCCTGGTCGATAAAATAGCTTTTTACCGCCGTATGGCCTGGTCCCCCTGGATTACCAGTAGACCGAATCCTCTTACCTACAACATTATGAGCTGAACGCAATGTCGCCTTCATCAAATGATACGCTTCCATCGTCGGCCAATTTGTCAACTCGTCCCAACCAATCCACTGGTACGCGTGGCCTTGGTAATGCTGAGCGTCATGGACCGAGTCGATGTGGCGCAACTTCAAAACGGCACCGCCAGGGAAGCGCCACTCATGTCTACCTACCTTATACTCAGCCCCTGCATACATCTGATGACTGAGCCGTATGAGTTCGTCCAGCTCCGGATACGTCCGTCTAAACAGAATCCCCTGCCAAAGTTCACCCTTGTCCACGTCAGCCAGGAAATCCCCCAGCAAATACGTCGATTTGCCGCCGCCTCGGCCCCCGCCTAAAAACAACTCGTCTACACAATAACGAGCGTCGATTGCTATGGCCTGCGGCCCAGGTTGAGGTCTCCACGTTATATTTTTCTTCATAGCTCAAACGTACGATAATCCCGATTATCAGGCCTTTAGCCTGTCTTTTTGCGCCCGAATCTTAAACTCTAAGACCTCCAAATCGTGCGCGATTGCGTCACGATAGCCTGACAATACCTCATACTGCCGTTCCAACTCGCCCAACTTCTCACGCACTAACTGCTCAACCTGACTACCTGCCGTTTGCATTATAGGCCTCCGACACTACCGGCACGCCTAACTGCGGTTTACGCTCAAGCCAAGCAACAATGTCCGTCGCTGGCTCCGGCGGCGCGTCTATTGCCGGTGTTACACTCGCTTCGATCTGAGCAACGTCTCGCTGCCCCAACTCGTTTTTACCTAAAAAGATCAGCATGGGGACAGACCCTTTTGCTGCTGATTGCCATTGCAAGCGCCGCAAACTTGTCTTTCTATCGCTGTTGCCGTTTTCAACCGCGAGTCGAAAATCCTCGTCCACGCGAAAGCGGCGCTCCACTGTCGAACGACTCACACCGAAGTAAGCCGCAATCTCCTCATGCGTCGGATTCAACTCAGCCAATCGCCGCAACTCGCCCAAATCAATCTCTGCCCGTCTCACCAATCTCAACCTTTTTATAAAGTTTTTGTGTCAATACGACCATACCGCTGGCCTGTAAAAAATATGCTCGTCCTTCACCACGTCGTCTAAGTGAACAAATCGAGCTGCTCCCCGCTGCGCTATGCCAACGCCTGTCCACCCTGTCGCCAACGCAGCCGCCAGCAGCTCATACGCCTGTTCACCAGAACAGCCAACGTCTACAGCTCTCCCGTACGTATGCGTTCCTGGCTGGGATTTTTTCTTTTCAACCGTATGCTCGCTGCTTCTATAACCGCTAGTAATCAGCACCGGCTTGCCCAGCGCATACCGCAACGCTTGCAACCTGCGCAGCGTAGACATAGCCATACGGCACTCTCCCGTCTCGCTGCACGCCAATTCCGATAGTTTGAAATTAGGCAACAGTTCAGTCGGCCAGTTTTTCACCGTCCACTGCGGCAATGCGTCAAAATCGAGCATCTATATATATATAGTGTAGTTTTTACTCTTACCCTGGGGGACAAGGTAAGGAAGGAGAGCCGGTTTACAAGCCGCGCTCCCTTCTTCCCTTACACTCCTAAAATACTAATTATACACACTAAATCAAGTAAAAGTGTGTATAATTTTTAATTTTAAGCCTTCGAGGTCCAATTTTAAGCCTTCGAGGTCCAAAAAATGTACCATCAGGTGTCACACTTGTGCCATCGGGTGTCACACTTGTAATATTGGGCGTTACAAATGTAATATTGGGCGTTACAAATGTAATATTGGGGACAACCGCTTGGATCAGTATTTTCACGTTTGTCCCGCTTTCTGCGTACAACCAGTTCAAAAATCCCCCCCTGGAGGGTAAAAATCCCCCCTATAGGGCTAAAATCCCCCCTAAAAGGGCTAAAATCCCCCCCAAAATAGGCAAAAATCCCCCCCTTATGTTATTTATTTTTAAGTCGCCCCTTATGAGCAATTAATATTACACCTAATATAATTAAACTACAAAGAATTATTTTTAATACTTTTATATTATTTTACTTGCAAGTATTAATACATATAG
>Ga0208919_1000962_pt1 | contig 17607 bp, 17 predicted proteins | sample 4_EtaG_FD_184076 | JGI IMG/M metagenome (GOLD analysis project Ga0208919, IMG submission 184076) | Marine viral communities from the Subarctic Pacific Ocean - 4_ETSP_OMZ_AT15127 metaG (SPAdes) (version 3) | ecosystem: Environmental > Aquatic > Marine > Oceanic | place: Pacific Ocean | collected...
GAGGCTGGTGAAAAAATTCTAGAAGACAGATTTAATGTTTTAAAATTGTCTTGCACAATTGATTTATAATATTGTTTGGGTGAGAGTTTTTCCAGAAGCGAAAAGTAAGAACCAAATAGTAGTCTTTGCTCTTCCAAGAAAAATGATAACCCTAAGTCCTGTACCCCAAAACATGCGGGGAATTGGTAGATCAGGTGTGGTATATTTTCTCCAAGAGTATGCTCAGAAAAATGTTGCAATTTACCTCCAGCAACGCCATTGCAGTCCGAAAGAAATGTGGCCTCGCGTTTTAAAAGTGGACTACTATTATCAAAAGATAACTTTAGTCGCCAACATGTGCCATCATTTAATGCGATTTCGTAATGATCATAGTCATTATGCTCGGAAATGATTACTAGGCTTTCAACCGACTCCTCCAATCCTGATGCACTTAAAATCTTTTCAATGAACTCTACGTTCAAAGGTTGATTCATAGAGTGCCAATCAATTAAATATCCCCTGTTATTTAGCAAAGAAGATGACATAACCTATAATAAAGAACTAACCCCCTTTTTCAAGGGGGTTAGTGAGGTGTGGGGTGGGGAGACTGATTCACCATGAACCTCCCCGTTTTTGACAAAGCTTTCTAGTCCGACCTAGAAGACTTTGCCAAATTTTTCTTGAGCCAATCGTACGCCGCAAATACTGGTTTTAGCCAGCCTGCGATTTACACCAGCATTGCGGTCGTAAACTTCAACATAATTCTGTGTCTCACCCATTAGTTGAGCGTTCAAAGACTCACCCTGAGTGGTATATAGACCAAAGAACCTACCCTTGGTGTTACGAATTGCCTTCATTACTCTCGTATTTACTCTCTTCATGACCGTATATTAATTGAAGGTCAGTGTTTTGTCAACAATTTTTGCAGAAATTTTTTCCACACTTTTATTGTTAACGATAAACTGTGAAAGCGGAACTTGAACCAGTGATTTAACTAAATTTTTAATGTCTCTGGCGTGAGTATTTTTCTCTTTAATTTGATTAAAAATATATCTTGAAGTGCTTATAGTATAACTCCAATCTATACCTTTGGTCGCTAAACGTTGCCGAATCAGCGACAACTCTTGATTTACGATCTTTAAGAGATGTTTATCTTCTAAATTATTAAAGAATATAGTTTCGTCGATGCGGGCTAAAAGTTCTGGGCGTAAATGCTTCTTGAGTGACTCTTTGTAATTATCAACGACTGTCACCTCATCAGGCAAGAAACCCATGCTTCTTTTTGGCTTTTTCCCTTGTCCTATATTTGATGTCATCACCAGAATGGTGTGCGTAAAATCAATCTCTCTGTTTAAATTATCTGTGGCATACCCCTCGTCTAAGATATGAAGCAAAACATCTAGAATTTTAGGGTCACACTTCTCTATTTCGTCGAATAAAACGACACAATTTGGGTTTTCGCGTACAAACTCAGTTAAAAGACCACCCTCCTCGTAACCTACATAACCAGCATTAGCGCCCAACAACTTTGATATGCCTGTCTTATCCTGATATTCACTCATGTTAAGCTGAATAAAAGCCTTTTCATTGCCGTAAAAATATTTAGCTATTTTTTTAGCGGTGAAGGTTTTTCCCACGCTCGTATCCCCAATAAAAAGAAAGTTAGCTAACGGTTTATGGGAATCATTTAGACCTGCCTTGGCACAAGAAAGAGAATTATGAATCACTTCAATGTTCTTTTCCTGTCCGAAAACTTCAGCATTGATTCGTTTAGAAAAAGAACTGAATGAGGCACTCTTGGAGAGGGTCTGACGAGATAGTCCCGTTTTTTCCTGCATAACCTGCACGATGTCCTTTTGGCGAATCCTGTGCTTTTTCTTTTTGACGCTACCATGTTTCGCCATCGTCTCTAGATACCTTTTAAGGAAATCTGTAAACTGTTTCTCATTTAAGTTTTTTTCATTAGCGGTGCCATCTAAAAACTCGCAAAACTCACTTCGCGCAGCTTCCACTTTGGGCGGGGTATAGTCATATTTAATTTTAGTTTTAGCTCCGACTTGATCAATAATGTCAAAAGCTTTGTCTGGGAACCTCTTGTGGCTTAGAAACTTCTCACAGAAATCTAAAATTGTATCGATATCCTGCTCTTGATATTTAACCTTATGAAAATCTTCATAGAACGGCAGGGCATTAGTGATTATTTTCTTTGTTTCAAGTCTTGAAGGCTCTTCAACTAAGATCTTATCAAAGCGCCGTTTCATGGCAGAGTCTTTCTCAAAGAACTTTTTATATTCTTGTGAGGTAGTGGCTCCGATACACTTAATACTGCCCCTTGCTAAGGCAGGCTTTAACATGTTTGAGGCGTCAACTGCGCCCTCGGAGTTGCCTGCTCCAATAATAGTGTGAATTTCGTCAAAAAATAGAATTATATTAGGTTCTTTTTCCGCTTCAGCTATAAGGCATTTAAACCTTTCTTCAAATTCGCCACGGTATTTTGTTCCAGCGATCATAGCACTTATATCTACGGCACAAATCTGCATCAAAGACATATGGGGTGGCGATGTCTGATTTACAATTCTTTGAGCTAAACCCTCCACAATAGCAGTCTTACCAACTCCCGCCTCACCAACTAGAATTGCGTTGCTCTTATTCTTTTTAGAAAGAATCTCTATAAGTTCATTAGTCTCGGTATCCCTGCCTGAAATCTTCGAAGACCGTTTGGATATAAATTGGTGATTAAGATTGACGCAATACTTGGTCAAATGCTCTAGACCAGTTGACTGTGGTTCGGGAGACGGTTTAGCGGGAGCGGGCTTTTTACCTTCAATTTGTAAAATATTTTTTATTTGGTCAGTAGGCGGAATACTAGTTTCTAGAACGTGTGTTTCAATGATGTCTTTAGCATAAGTCGCGTCAATACCAATCTCCTTTAAATGATCAATAAATGGGCCACCCATATCAAGAATAACATACAAAATATGCTCAACCCCAATGAAATAGCTACCAAAATTATCAGAAAACTCCTTAGCAAAAAATACGACCTCGTTTACTTCCTCATGCCATGCGCCCTGTCCCTTTTTCTGCTCAAACCTACTTTTGTTTTCGGCTGCATACTCTTTAAATGTTTTAATAAACAACTTGGCATCAAGTGAAATACCATAGCTTTTGAGCTTTAAAGCACAGCTATCAGATATGTTAACTAAGCACCCATATGTTAGGTGTGCGTTAGTCACCAAAGAATGACTATTGGCTTCAGCGAATTTTTTTGCATCTCTAAGCCCCTTTTTTGCTTTGGGGGTTAAATTAAAGTCTGTTAAACCCATCATAATTACTTACACTACTTTACATCAGATAGCTTCATGTAGATTTTATCCTTTAGTGGGAAAATTTTATCAATAAACACTACATCATCTCCGAGAGTGCCATGAATTATTATAATATCTGCCTTTTTGGGTAATTTTTTACCCGATTCTAAATAGTTACTTAACCTCTGATCCCTTGCGCTGTCAAGGAATAGTCCATTTACCATGCCGCTTTCATCCTGTAGGGTTATGCGAGCGTATTTGTTGCCATTCCTACTGGTGCGCCTAATGATATCGGTGATAGTTCCGACAAATTTCACATGAGCGCGATCTGACATATCTCTCATCTCGACTGCCGCAGTGAAATCCTGACCATTATCAAAAATTTCACGTACAGTGTGAGAATAACTATAACCAAGTAATTTTTCTTCAAAATACCAGTTAGCGTATTTCACATGCCTAATGTTCATTTCATAAATATCCTTATATGGCTGAAACTTCTTCTTGAAAGTGCCAAACCTTTTCTCTGTGAACATCTTGCGATTGTCATCGCCAACAGCACCGCTCTTCGATGTATCGTGAATAGCTTCTAGTATGTCATAATTATATTTATCTCCTAACGCTATAAAATTTCTTTTTTCTCTATCTGTAAGCGTATTAAAAGTTTGAGCCTCCAAAACCAACCTTGATCGACTTGATTGAACAAAAGAGTCCAACAGTCCCGCCTGTATCAGCGCTGATAGAGTGCCTATGTTCACGCCTGCCTGCTTTGCAGAAAGAAATACTTCATACTTATTAGCAAAGGAATCTTCTCTAAACTCTAAGAGAGATGTTAATACTTTGTCGGAGACACCTTTGATAGAATTCAAACCATATCGGATGTTTTTGCCTTCTATTTTAAAATCGATGTCTGATTTATTAAGATCTGGAGGCAGTAACCTTATGTCAAAGTGGGGTAACTCCTGAGAGATTTTTGCTATCTCCTCATGTGGACTTGGTTCATATTTAGCATATTTTAAAAGACTTAAAAAGAATTCTTGCGGGTGGTTAAACTTTAAGTATACCGTCAATGCTGCTAAATGCGCGTAGCTAATTGAGTGGGATTTATTGAATGAGTAATTAGCTGAATCTTGCGCCACCTTCCATAGAACTGCGGCGATTTCAGGGTCTAGATTATTGCTGCGAACTTTATCCTCAATTTTAGCCTTCCAAGCAGGCATTTGATCCACCTTTTTCTTACCAACTATACGACGCAACTGCTCCGCTTCATCTAAGCTGAATCCCACCTTCACTGCCATTTTCATTAACTGCTCCTGATACAGTGGAATGCCTCCTGTGTAGCTTAAGACATCATCAAAAAATTCATGAACCGACTGGAAGTCTCCCGTCCTAACAAAGGTCGCATAGTGATCCTTAAAGTCTAACGCTCCAGGTCTTGCAATCGCAACCACAGCCGAAAGCTCTTCTAGGTTGCGCGGAGAAATAAGCTGGCAAACTTTAAAGTTCGTTTCTGCCTCAATCTGAAAAAGCCCCTGAGGGGCTCTTAAACAAGAGAGGGCTTGATAAACGGAGGGGTCGTTGGGATCTATGTCTTGCTCCTTTATTCCAAGCTGCTTGCATACATCGTGGACGACCGAAAGTGTTCGTAACCCCAAAATGTCAAACTTGACACTCAGACTAGCTACATCATTCATGTCATAGCCAGAGACCAGTGAGCCATCGTTTGTGTGCTGGAGTGGCATAATTTCGTCCAGCGGGTAGTATGAGATAGAGATGCCCGAAGGATGCACTCCTGTGTTTTTATTTAAGCCTTCTAGCTTCTTTGCTATTTTAAATGCCTTAGCATAGCGATCCGCATACCCTTTGAAGCTTTCGCTCTCTTCGTAGGCCACATCAAGCTTTGCGACCATTCCGAAATGCTTGGGGATGGTATCGCTTATCTGATTCACATCAATTTCAGATAGCTCTTCGACAATTTTACCACACTCCTTCATGCATAGCTTACCGCTTAGAGTGTTTAGCGTTAGAATCTTAGAAGTTTTTCCTACATATTTTTTTTCTATGTATTCGATTACCTCTGGGCGGCGATCATAGGAGATATCGTTATCCACATCAGCCAACAAACTTCCATCTAAATAAATCTCACCGTTATGCTCTATTTTGCGAGCCCGACTCTTGGAAACAAACCTCTCAAAAAACAGATCGTATTCAATCGGGTTTATATTTGTAATACCTATAACGTATAAGACGAGAGAACCAGCCGCACTTCCCCTGCCTGCTCCTGTGGGGATATTATTCTCTTTGCAAAAATTCATAATGTCCCAATTTAATAGAACATAATCCACAAAACCCAAATCCTTGAATACAGCCAACTCCTCCCTTAGCCTGTCATAATATACTTGAGCATCCTCCTGCTTATCGATGCCCTTCTCCTTCAATCTTGTAAAGCAAAGCTTCCTAAGGAACTGAAAGTTATCTTCCAGGTCACTACAAGAAACTTCGTCGTAATATTTTTTTTCTATTTTAATTTCTGGGAGCTTAACTCCGACAGGAAATGGCGTGTCATACGGCTTATAGTCAGAAAAAATCATAGCTCTAAATCAAAAAGTTGTTTCCTAAAAATTTTAAACGTCATCTCAATATCATATAGTGCATCATGCAGTCGCTTGGGATCATGATCTATATTATATCTCTTTAGTAGGGTCGCCTGAGACGTTCTCAACCCCCTCTCTTTATGATTAAGCAATCTATACTGCCAAGCAAGTAAATTTTCTTTATCTACGGGAATTTGTTTAGCAATTGCCGTTGCTAAAGATTTAGTATCAATGATTCTATTCACATATGAATAGTCTGACTCTCTACCCATTAGTTTGCGCCATATATTTACCATGTAAACATCAAAACCTAAGACGTTTTGACCAACGACTAGATTCCTTTCGTCATATAAATCCTTCTCAAACTTTTCCCACACGGTGTTTGGCGGCATCGATTTCTTCGCGTATTCATCGTACGAAAAACCCGTAACCCTTGCTGCACCCTCTGAGACGTTCAGGTTAGGCCAGTGAATAAAGAAATCTCTTTTATCAATTATCTTCTCACCTTCAACAACTAACCAAGCGATTTGCCAAGGTCGAGAGGTAACCAAGTTCAAACCTTCAGTCTCGGTATCAAAAACAACGTATCGTTGTTTCTTATTAAATCTAAGTAATGACTCATCCATGTTGTAAATAAGACTCAAGGCAGAACTCATTACTGCCAAAGTGGTTAAGGTTGGGACTGCTCAGTGTGGCTGCTCTGCCAAAATTTCTATTGCAGAGAATCTTGTATGTTTGAAGAGCCTCTACATCAGACTTCTCGTTGTACAAGATAGTTTTCACGTCCTGCATAGGCGCATTGCTTGATTGGGCAAACTTACTGACCTTTTCAGTCAACAGCTTATCAAATGGCAAGTTGTTTTGTTCTAGCCAGAAGGTCGGCGGGATGTTTTTAAAGTTGGGGATGCAGTTTTTTAAGTATAACTGATTTTTATGTATGAATGAATCATAGAATGGTATCACAAGGTCGATGTGGCTTTCTGACCAGATACTATTCAGGTATTTAAAATCTACTTTGCGTCGCCCTATTGTTTGGGCGAAAGAATAGATTTTGTTAAGTAGTTTGCAACCCTCATCATCTTTTGCGAACACTATTATTTTGTGATCTGATAAATCCCCATCCTCTTCCACATCATTGCAACAGGTAATTCTTAACCCAAAAACTAAATGAATACCTTCTTCTTTGCAGCTAGTATGAGATTTCACAAAGCCCGTCATCGAGTCTTCAACCAAGACTAGTGGATTGATGTCGTGCTCCTTGCAGTGATCGATAATCTCCTCTATTTTTAAGATACTCTTTCCTATTGAAAAGGTGGATTTAAATACGGGAATCATAAAGGAGACTGTAACACTCCCACAAACAGCCGTCAAGAAGAATGTGCTGGACAGCCTTCATAATACTTCATTTCATAAGCCCCACCATCAGGTACCAGATCTTCACGGAACTCATCTTCAAAGAAACTTCCAACAGACTGGTTATTTTTGTCGTAAATAGTATAGTAAAAGAAATCAAACTTCATGGGACAGTGCCACTTGGGAGAGCCATCCTTTTTTAGCTCTCCCTTTTTCTTAGCAAATCCACATAAAAGCCTTCCACTAAAAGAACCATCTTTAGGAAAATCTTGCCTAGCCGCAAAATTACTTTTTGCCTCCTTGATAGAGAAATTGTCCAAATATTTCTGTATTTCTGATAGCTGCAATTCAAACCCAATTAAATCATCAGCATCTAATGGCTTCATCCGAACCACGCCTGAGTTTTTAACGTTTTCATCTAGCTCAAATTTAAGGAATAAAAACTCGCTGACACGCTTTGCGTAATCGGGAAACAAATTCTTAACTGCCAGACTATACATTAAGTCTTGAAGGTTATCTGTTGCGTCCTTACCCTTAAAGACGGACTTGCTGGTTTTAAAGTCTCTGATTATGGCTAATTTTTTTCTTTTATAAAGAAATAATTTATCTATGAAGCCTCTAATCTTATAGGCAACCTGCCCATCTTCCTTGACGATATCAAAATCTTTTTCAGAATATTCTTCAGTTGGCTTGCCCGTTTCATCGCCAAAGAAATCATAAGTCAAACCATTATAAATCATCTCTTTTATTAGGGAGATGTTTTCGTCATCGTCCACACCCTCACGGACAGCGTGTTTCATAATCAACCTTTTGACCGAGGGGACGCAAAACACATCCTGAGAGCTAACGATGGCCTTGTAGTGCTTGCCTCTCCTTTTTGGCCCTAGCACCTCAAAAATTAAATGGCAAATAGAGCCTCGTCGCGCACCATCGTTACTTCGCTCGGGCAGTTTGAGCTTGTATTTACACCAGTATAACCACGCACACGATTGCGCCGTTTTTATTCTACTGGCAGATAGGGGTGTTTCGGGACTAGCCATCACTAAATATTAAGGCACTCTTAATTTCTTTTTTAGTGAAGCAGGAAGTATTATTCTTAATAAAATCGCAAATATATTCTAGCTGTTTAGCTTGATCATATTCCTTAGTAGACCAATTTTTATTAAAGTCATACTCATCTAAATGAGCGTCACCAAAATCATTATAGGGCTTTGGTGGGAATTTTACAATTAATCTATCTAGATCAAAGTAGGAGGATAACTTGATGAATGTTTTTATTGCAGCTACAAGTCCTCTATTTTCCCCGCTATTGAAATCATTATTAGTAGCGATAAAAATCCGATGAATAGACTTGCTATTAAGATAATTAATGATGTGGCTATTAATGGATAAGCCAAACATAACCAAAACGTTTTTAAAACCTTGTTCATAAAGAGCCATTGCATCACCGATGCTTTCAACTAAAATTACTTCATTTTTGGATTCAATCTCCTCATTAGTAGGGAGATTCCTATTGAAGGCGGGATACACCCAGTTATTTCTGCGTCCAATATGTTTCCATTTTGGATAATCATTACCATCGTCAACTTTTCTACCTGAAAAGCCTATAATTTGATGATGCTCATTGTATATAGGAAACACCATTCTGCGATACATTTTACCCACGCCAGCTAATCCAACCTCAAAAGCCTTCTGCGTAGACTCAGAAATTTTTCTGCCTAAGTAAAAATTATAATTAGGAAAAAGCTTATCTAGTGACTCTGGAGGGTATATTTTTTCCATTTCTGTGGTCTGTTTCGGCTTGTAGGGCATCTCTGCGCCACTATTCGGGGCACCTAAAATTTCTTCACACCGCTTCGAATCTTTAACTGTTAATCTGACAATTGCTTCAAATGGCTTACAGCCTTTGTTCTCGACAAAATCCATCCACACACCTGTGTCCTTGTAGATTTTAACCGCAGTGGGGTTGTCGCCATCACGATATAAGGCTGAACTTCGCCAGTGGTCACCACAATCAATCAGTCTATAACCAATGGACTCTAAGATGCCTTGAAAATTATCAGAATTCAGTGAAGTCTGGAATTGATTCTTGGTTTCCATCAGTATCTAAATCTTCATCCCCATTTAATATTCTTGCGATATCCCTCAAATCTCCACATTCCTCGATATTAAAATTATTAAAATTAAGGTTTATAGCGTTTTTACGGAGAGCATCGCCCACCCTAACAGGTTCTATTGCTCCTGCTACATCATCACCCAAGTGACGAGATTTTACGTTAATTAGCTTATGCGTACCGAAACGCTGCCCCTCCGACTCTATCTCGTCCGCAGTCTTGTTTCGCAGAATGAACATGTGGGAGCAAAACTGGGTGATTCGGTCCGATAATGAAACAATAGATTCGTCATCAACAATCGTCTGAGCGGTACGGTTATTTGTGATGCCGTAGCGGTTAGATTGAACTGAAGTGATCATTGGTATGATGGGTTCACCCTCCCATAATATCTCTTTTTGGACACACTTCTTAAACTTATCTACCATTTCGCCAACCACCTGCCACTCAGATTTATTGGCAATGTTTTCTGAAGTGGTTTTTATATAATCAAAAGAAAAAACCATTCTGTTTCCACGTCCCACCTTTGAATAGTAGAATCTTTTGAGCGTATTAACCATGGAGTCCACATCCATTCCACCCACATTGTAATAATAAAATTTTAGGTCTTTTATCTTACCCCAAACTGCTCTGACTTTATTTACTACGTCCTGTCCAGCCTGTCTCCACTTACCGCTTTCGAGAAGGTGCATTGGGACGCCTGAGAGCGCGGCGCACTGCCTCATTATAAGCTCCTCTTTGCTCATTTCACCATTGTCAAAATGCAAAATTGGCACATCGTATTTCAAACTCACCTTGGTTGTATAATCCATGCAGAAGTTTGTTTTTCCCACACCTGACCTAGCTACTATAACCGTGATATTTCCCGCTCTCAAAAGAGAACCATAAATCTGGTTAACCTTAGGGTGTGGCCCCATCATTCCAAATTCTGTGAGCGGATTGTTACCCCTTTCCTCAACCAGAGCTTCCATATCCTCATAGATATTTTCGGGAGTATCATTGCCAAGCTCATATAAATTAATTCGCGAATTATAAATCGAATCAGCAGCCTCGACTATGTTTCTATAGGATGCGTCAGGCGTGATGCTCTTCATCTTCTTTGCGATATCTTGAGAAGAGCGCAAAATTTCACGCCTAATCGAATACTTTTTGAGTTCCTTGGCAGTTTTTAACGTATTGCCAGCGGGTACTTTTCGCAAGGTTAGGGACTTGATATAGTCGGATGGGTTTAAATTATCCTCAAAAGATAGCCCTACTTGGTTCACTCGTTGAGCGATAATAATTTCATCTACCTCATCGCCACCATTTATGGCTTGCTCTATGATCCTAAAAATAGTCGAGTTGAGAGGACTGTTATCCGAGTAAAAATCCGAAGTATCAATAAAGTTTGAAATCTCTGCGAAAGCCTCGGGGTCTTTTAGTAAACCCGCTAGTAATTGTTTTTCTAATTCAAGATTGTAAATCATTGTGCTTCTGTACCCCTCTCATCTTGCATGTCTCTCAAATAATCCTCCAAGGTTTTAACCAAAGCTAACTCGGTCATGCCGCAGTCAAATTTCGAATAGACCAGCGGCTTGCCGTTTTCGGATGAAACAGCCATAATTACGCCCTTATACCTGTCAGAACCACCAGACAATTCGTAAAGATTATCTACCATTTCTGTTGGTAGTGAAAACTCATTATTCTCCTCTTCTTCTAAGTTCATAGGTATATTTTTTGATCGTTGAATAAAGACGCGGTAATCGTATCGTTCGGATAAACTTCCGCCAACTTTATACTGTTGGCCTCACAGAAGTCAAATTTTTTTTGATCCCTCTTCAATTGGTCGGTGTATTTTAGTCTGTTCTTGTGAAAGAATTTTACATACTTCGTGTGTTGGGCGCCTTGAACTTCCACTGCTATTTTTTTATTGGCATTATAAAAGTCTAAAGTTAAACGGCTTCCAACCACCCTAAACTCTTCGAAGACTATATCGTTCTTCCAGTAGGGATATAAAAATTTCTTTACTTCGGTTTGAAATTTACTGCGACTTGGCTTTTCCCAATCGATGAGATATTTTTTGGCGTTCTTTAAATTTCTGACTTTGCCATACCCGTCAATAAACTTCATACTTGAATCTGCTCCTTAAAGTAATCTATTAAGAATTCACACAGCTTCTTGTCTTCCTCAACGGTTTTGAAAAGCTTATTGTCTCCTTGAATTTTCTCTGGGAATTCCAAATCTTTAGATTTTAAAAGTTGTTTGAAGTCCTCGCTAGGCTTTATCCAAGCTCCTTTTTTCTCGACAAATTCCCACGCATATAGAAGGTCTATTACCTCTTTTTCCACCCAGATAGATGTGCCATCGCTTCGACCATAGCGGATAGGATAAGAGACCGTCGTATTGGTGTTTTCATGCGCTGACTTTTTAATAGTTACTTTGGCATGGTGACCAATAATAGGATTCTTTTTTGGGTCCATCGTCTTGACGGTTGGATTTTGCAAAATTAAATCGCCTTTAAAACGCGGCTCAAACTCCATGATGTTATTAGCAAAGTGAAGTAAAGCATTTCCACCCGTAGCTGTAGTCTGTCTAACTGGAGCCTTAGCATACGGGTCAAGCTTGATGTCGGCGCGGACTTGACTAATAAAGATTGCCATGTGACCACGCTTTCCTAGTGCAGTACTGGTCTTTTTGCAGAAATCTGATGCAATCACAGCGCCACCCGCGACCTTGCTACTCTCGTCAAAATTCTTACCCAAATCGTCTTTACGGATTAAACCGTCCACAGAGTCCAATATAAAACAATATTTAATCTTGTCATCATTATTGGTAATCAGTTGCCTGATTAAGCCCATCGCCGTTTCGTATATATTACTTTCAAAAACAAAGCAGGTTCCATCTACCCAATCCTCAGGAGAAAAAACAAACTTAACACCCGATCTTCTTTGCACCTCTGGCCCAAGCCTTCCCTCTGCCTTAATATATAAACCCCTAGACTTGTCAATGCTGCCGAGAAAATTTCTCATGACCTGTAATGATTCTGAGGTTTTACCACCCTCGTTGACACCCGTAAACCGATGTAACCCAGGCCCAAATCCCCCTGCTAAGTAAAGGTCTAGCTGCAAGGAACCACTGGACACTTTATACTCCACAGTGTCTTCAAAATTATAATGATCGTCCTTATTGGCCTTTAAATAATTACTCAAAATACTCTCTGGATTCACTTCGCTACTCATCTAAAAAATCTTTTACTGTTTTTGTTTTACGAGGAACAAACTTGTCCTCTCCGACTTTTTCTCCGATATGATAGACCTCATACTTGGATAAATCAACTCTAAAGTTAAAAGCTCGAAATTTTTCATCCAGCTTTTCTTTCAGCTTGTCGCTAACGAGATAAGCTAACGAGTCAAACTTTTTACCAAAATCCACTATGTCCATGAACTCTAGCGAATACCGCTCGCAAAGATCATTTAACATCTTCATCTCCCTAGCAAAAAAGGGACGCCTAGCCTTATCGGGAACCTCCAATAGGCGAAAAATAATTTGTCTTTTGTTTGGACCTTTAGCCTTTGCCACTAAGAACTAATAACGTCCCCTAGATCTGCGTCAACCATTTTCTTTACCAGTTGTAAAAAATTAGATTTAGGCTCCCACCCTAATTGCTCGCGAGCTTTAGTTGAATCTCCCAGCAACAAATCTACTTCTGCGGGGCGATAAAAATCTTTATTAATTTGAACGATGCAATGATCTCCGTGGAAATATTTTTCCTCTAAACCTTCGCCGCGCCAAGCACACTGCTCTCGATGAAATCCTGCGAAATTAAAAGCCTCCTCAACAAATTCTCTGATTGTATGGGTTTCGTTAGACGAAAGAACGTAATCTTTAGGCTCTTCCTGATTTAACATCTTCCATACACCATCTACAAAATCCTCTGCATCGCTCCAGTCCCTCTTGGAATCCAGATTGCCTAATTGTAATGGAGTTATATGGCCACCCGACTGAACCTCGGTAAAAATACGCGCTACATTTTTTGTGATTTTGCGAGTTACGAATTCCTCACCTCGCCTAACGCCCTCATGATTAAAAAGCCAGCCTTGAACCGCATAAAGGTCATAAGAATCACGATACACCTTAACTAAATGCCTAGCTGCACATTTAGAAGCTCCATATGGACTTCTCGGGCGTAGCGGGTGCTCTTCGCTCTGTGGGGCAGTGATAACATCCCCAAACTCCTCAGAGCTTCCTGCGTTGTAATAGCGACACTTTGGATGATGGCGGCGAATAGCCTCCAATTGATGTAAAACCGCCATGCAATTTGTTTGCATGTGGTTATGCGCCATATCCCAACTGCAACCCACAAAAGAATTTGCTGCAAAATTAATAAAATAATCAGGCTTCTCCTCTTCGATTACGCGATCTATATTTTGAATATCAGTAACATCTAAATCGATCAAAAAAAAGCGCGGATTAGAAAGTAAGTGAGAGATATTTTTATGATTCTTAACACTTAAGCGTCTCACGCCACCAATGATCGTATACTCAGTGTTCTTCAAAAGGTAATCGGCCATATGACTGCCATCTTGACCTGTGACCCCAGTGATTAATATCTTTTTCATGAATTAATATACCAATTATATGTTTTTAGTAAGCCTTCTTCAAGAGAAGTTAATGCTTTAAAGTTAAATTCTTTCTCGGCCTTTGATATATCTAGGCATCTACGAGGCTGGCCATTGGGCTTGCTTGGGTCAAATGTAATTTCCCCATCAAATCCAACTATGTCGCGAATTAAATGAACCAAATTTTTAATCGAAATTTCCTGACCTGTTCCAATGTTAATTGGATTTGGGGAATTGTATTGTTCCAGCGCTAACTCAATAGCCCTAGCGCAATCGCCAGCATACAAAAACTCCCGAGAAGCGGACCCGTCACCCCACACTTCTACGGAAGACTCCCCCCTTTCCTTTGCCTCTATAAATTTTTTAAGCAGCGCTGGAATAACATGAGAGCTATTGGGGTCAAAGTTATCATGCTCCCCATACATGTTAACGGGGATTAAGTGAATGAAATTATTACCATATTGCTCATGGTAAGCCTTGCAGCCAACCAATAAGGTCTTCTTTGCAATGCCGTAGGGAGCGTTAGTTTCCTCAGGATAACCATTCCAAATATCTTCTTCCTTAAACGGAACTGGAGTAAACTTGGGATAAGAACAGACACTTCCCAATGTAATTAATTTTTCTATCCCGTAATGGCTAGATGCCGAAAGGATATTCAAGCTCATTAAAGAGTTGGACAGGAAAAAATCGGCGGGGAATTTTTGGTTTGCCCCAATCCCCCCACAAACTGCGGCAAGGTGAATAATTGCATCAGGATTAGTATCGGATACGTAATCACATAGCTGCTTCAGATCTTTTACGTTCATCTCCGAGCTTCTAGGGAGCAGTAAGTCGTAATTATCCTTTAATCTGCTAACTAGGTGATGACCCAAAAATCCATTGGAACCCGTGATGAGTATTTTTTTCATTTATATCCCTTTTTCCTTTAACCTCTTATCGGTTAATTGTTCTAAGGTGTAAAATTTTGAATCTTTTACGGGAGTCCTATCTTTGTAGGCGGTATTGTGCCAATGCCAAGCAAAAGCTTCTAAGAACAGCCTAGATTCATCACCCACTGGAATATCAAACAGTTCATTTTCTGCCACCACCGAATCCTCTACGCTAACTTTACTTATAAGCCAATGAGTGTCGAAAAATGAAGAGGGAAATACCGTAAATTTAGTCTTTCGGTATACATAAGAAAGCATGTCCTCGTCATAACAAGTACCTCCAGTTGGTGGTGTGATCAACAACTGTTGCATACACTGCTCGATAAATTCGCTCTTATGCCGAGCACCCATTAAGGCAGCGCAAGGCCCCTTGCAATCGGGGAGATCTCTCCTGTCTTTTGGAAAATCTGTGGCGCCGCCCCATTGATAGGCAAAGTCTTGATTCAATATAGGTTTAAAATCTCTTAGTAATACTATGTCCATATCATAGTAAATTCCGCCGAATTTATAAAGAGTTAAAAATCTCATTATACCACTATGCATCCAGTGGTTTTCGTCGCGAATCAAAGAAATATGCATTCTGGAGTTTTCAATAGGCGTACCCTTGGCTAACTCTTCGACGTTATAAACTCTAAAATCTACCAAGCCCTTATAGGGTTGTATGTTTTCCTGATTTGATATGTCGTAATCGGACCATACAATTAATTTTGTTTTTTCTAAATTTTGCGTAGCCAAATAAGACTTAAGAGCCATAAGCTCTTTGGGTGTTTTAAATTCAGAATACACATGGAATATCGTTTGGTGTTCAGGATATTCATATTCGCTTTCGTCTAGGTCTCGCAAATATTGCAAACCTTCCCTGTAGTCGCGATAAAAAGATGGGTTATTTTCTATGCTTAGATTTAACATGATTACTTATTGTTTTTGTAGAAGAACATCTGGAAAGAATTTCTAGTACCCTTTAAATCACTCGTCAGGGGCTCAACTCCATGCCAGCTTACATCTGAGGGGGCGAAAACTATTAGCTTGTTCGGTTCAAAAGGGATTCTTTTATTTACTTTTTTATTTTTATTATAAACGGTTAGGCCAAAATTTTTATTACAATCTGTTTCTGGTGCGTAAAACAAAAGAGTGAAAATATTTTCAATGTTATCTGTATGTGGCTCTATCGTATAATTAGTTCTATCTTTCGTCATGTTTATGTGAAAAAAATAATCATCTTGGAATTTTTCTGTTCTTAATTTAGAGCAAAGCAGAGAGCAGAAACTTTTTTCGTTTTGCAAGAGAAGGTCCACAAAAAACTGAACATTTTTATTATTTCTAGACAATAGAGATTGGTAGTTTCCCTTGTGAGTCATTGTCGTTATAGTGCAACCCGAATTCTTCCAAGCCTTGTAGTCCGTTAAGTCTGCGCCGAAGCGCTCTATATTCCCATATGGACCCCTTTCGTAATTATTAATGAAGTCATCTGATTCTAATTCCTTTGCCAACTCTCTATAAAATTCATGAGGCAAAAAATTATCCACGATTAAATGATCAAACGGCTCCTGTTGGACATCAGCGCTTTTAATTCTTTCAAAAAGTTTTTCTATCGTTGGTTTCATTTTAGCTACGCTTTAAATAAGAAATTAATGTGTTATAATCTTCAATATTTTTTATTTTTCTAATATTTACCCAATGTTTCATTATGTCGGATTCTGCTGGTAAATCTTCTGAAGTACTAATATTAAAGAGTTTTTTGCCTTTAAATCTAGGATCTCCTCCACACTGATATTCTGTATGATAAGACATATCCTCATCAGAGCCAAATGCAGAAAATCCTAATATATTTAAATTGCTGAATCCCAAATTTAGCAAACTAATAATCATGCCAAATCCATCACTAGCATTTCTTCTGTGCCCTCCGTGACCCAAATCGTGCCCTATTAAATGTTTAGGGGAGTATACTCTATCAAAACAAAAATATTTAACATTGTTTGTGTCAAAATTTTCTGCGAATAATTCACAATCAAGCTGAATACTACTGGGCTTAGGCCCCTCGCTCTTATAGACCCCATAAACCATTTTGGGGTTCTTCTTTGTCAAAATTTTAATCCATTCACGGTGGTCAGAGTACTCCGAGGGATGAATTGTCTGCAAGCTGGAGCCGTTAAGATAACTATAATAAACCACCACCATGTCTATTTTAGTATCAGAATCCAAGATCCCTGTTTCATAATATTTTTTAGCATACCAATGGTTGTGGCAAATTATTTTACTGGGATTAAGTTTTTTTATTTTATTATTTAAAAAATTCACGTATTCAGTTGGATAGAGATTTCCATCGTCAATTCGACCACCTAAATATAAAATTGTGTCGTTAGCCTTTATACCTATCGAGTTAAATAAGCCTTCTTTATCGCAGCGTGTAATTGTCATACCTCAGTGGCAGATTTAATTATGTTGATAAGTTTTCTCATCACATCTGGCGTATGACTCATAGAAAAATGATATAATCCATTTCCATTAACAAACACGCCCAGTCTCTTGAGTTTATCAGAAAACGCTTCTTGTGCGTTTTTGGGCTCAAGCTGGTCTCTGTCTGCTCTGTTTTTAATAAATTTATCTGTAAAGATAATTCTGTTAACGGAACCACATCCCATCGCTCTCATTTTAATACCAAACTTAATAAAAAAGTCATTTAATTCATTTCTAAATAATTCACCAGCGTAATTTATTTTATCGTATTCAATGTACTCCTT
>Ga0208919_1000964_pt1 | contig 17589 bp, 25 predicted proteins | sample 4_EtaG_FD_184076 | JGI IMG/M metagenome (GOLD analysis project Ga0208919, IMG submission 184076) | Marine viral communities from the Subarctic Pacific Ocean - 4_ETSP_OMZ_AT15127 metaG (SPAdes) (version 3) | ecosystem: Environmental > Aquatic > Marine > Oceanic | place: Pacific Ocean | collected...
AACCAATACAGGCATACGATATAGTTATGCATGCTGCGGATGCAGTAATTTCAGGGGGCGTCAGGAGAAGCGCGACAATATGCGTATTCAGTGGCAACGACACAGAGATGGCACAAGCCAAGACTGGAAACTGGTTTAACGAAAACCCTCAAAGGGGACGATCCAATAACTCTGCTCTTTTGCTAAGAAACGAAACAAGCAAGGAGCAGTTTCATGAACTGATGCAATCAGTCAGGGAGTTTGGTGAGCCGGGATTTGTGTGGTCGGACTCTACAGAGCTAATAGTCAATCCCTGTGTAGAAATAGGCATGTGGCCTGTAGACGAAACCACAGGGGAAAGCGGATGGCAGGCTTGCAATCTAAGCACAATCAACTGTGCTAAGGTTAAAACCGAGGAGGACTTCTATGAGGCCTGTCGTGCAGCGTCTATCATAGGAACACTTCAAGCTGGGTTCACAGAACTAAAATACCTAGGCGAAGCAAGCGAAAGAATCCTAAAGAGGGAGTCTCTATTAGGGGTTTCAATGACTGGAATCATGGAACAGCACGAAATATGCCTCGACCCTGAGGTTCAGAAGAAAGGGGCTCGACTAATTAAAAAGGTTAATCGAGAGATGTCCAAAAAGATAGGAATAAACCCTGCCAGCAGAACCACCTGTATTAAGCCAGAAGGCACTTCTAGCTGCATTTTAGGCACATCTAGCGGTATTCACCCCCATCATGCAAAAAGATACATTCGCAGGGTGCAGGCAAACAAAATGGAGCAAATTTACCAGCATTTTAGTAAAATAAACCCACGAGCTTGCGAAGAGTCTGTATGGTCAGCAAATGACAGTGATGATGTTATTTCGTTCTGTATTGAGGTTAAAGATGGCTCAAAACTGAAAAATCAGATCGACGCACTGGCACTTTTGGGGTATGTAAAGAGTACACAGCAGAACTGGGTTATGGTTGGAAAAACAGATTCCTTATGCACTCAACCTTGGCTCAATCATAATGTGTCAAATACGATAAATGTACGACCCGACGAATGGGAAAGTGTCGAGAATTTTATCTACAAAAATAAAAAATATTTCTGTGGAATCTCCTTACTCCCCGTAAGTGGGGATAAAGACTACCCACAAGCACCATTTACTACGATTTACCTTCCAACGGAACAAATATCTCACTACGGCGACGGAGCGATGTTTGTTAGTGGCCTAATAGAAGTGGCTCTAGACCTTTGGGAGGACAATCTATGGGCCGCTTGTGACGCCCTGTTGGGGGTAGGAGGTACTGTAAAGGGTGCCTCAAAGAGAGAATGGGTTACTAGGTGTAAGAAATTTGCCGAAAAATACATGGGCGGGGAGATTAAAAACCTAACATATTGCATGAAAGATGTATATAACTGGAAAGAATGGGTTGATCTCCAAAGAGAATTTAGCAGCGTAGATTACACCGAGGTAGTAGAAGAAGAAGACAACGTAGAGCCAGAACAGGAGTGGGCCTGTAGCGGTGGCTCTTGTGAATTAGTGTAAACAACATAAAAGTAAGGGGCTTCCTAACATGCTAGATTTTATTTTCAACAGAAGAAACTTTCTTAGAATTGGTAGCATTGGGGCCGGAATGACGGCTGTAGGGCTATCTGACATGGCCTTTGCAGCAAAAGCTGCTCAAGATGGACTTAATGCCTATAAAGACAAGACAGTTGTTTGGATTTGGCTAGGCGGTGGCCCAACTCAATTTGAGACTTTTCATGCACCTAAGGATACTGTTCCTAGCGAATGGAAGCCCGTAAACGGAGCCATCAACGACCCCAAAACAGGAATAACTCTTGGGGCAGACTGGGTCGAGCTTTCTAAGCATTTTGCAAAGCTAAATGTGGTCAATTCATTTAGCCATAAAGATTCATCCCACAGGCAGGGAACTCACTTTATGATGACAGGGCACTACAATCCTGAGCGATCAACCACATCGACAACCAAATACCCCTCCTTTGGGTCTATTATATCTTCTCTCTACGGAGCGAATAATCCAAAAAATGGCGTACCTACGTATGTCAAGCAAGGCAAAATTGAAGGAGATGAGGGTGCGTGGCTAGGAGGGGCCTATAAACCTTTCGACCCATCCAACAAAGATAATCTTACCCCTAGGATAGAGTTGGATAGATTTGCAACAAGAAAAGATTTGTTAGCCGGGCTTGACGCCGCTAGGGTTTCCGGAAAGGGCGCTGAGTCAGTACAATTCTATAAAGGCCAAGCCTATGATGTAATTTTAGGTTCTGCAAAAGACGCATTTGCTGTGGAAAAAGAAAGCCCTGAAACCAAGGCTCTTTATGGCTCCACCAAAGCAAATGACATTGGAGAACAATTGATTCTTGCCAGAAGACTTGCTGAGAACGGAACTAGGTTTGTAACTCTTCATTATGGGGGCTGGGATATGCACTCAAATATCTCCAAGGCCATAAAGGGCAAGGTTCCCCCTCTAGACAAAGCTATAGCTGGTTTTCTACAAGATATACAAGAGAGGGGATTGGGCGACAAAGTTCTCCTTGTAGTTACGGGGGAGTTTGGAAGAACTAAATTTAATAAAAACTCAGGAAGAGATCACTGGCCTTCTATTACCCCCATGCTTATGGCTGGAGGAGAATATCAGTCTGGTAGAACGATAGGTGTTGCTGATAGGTCTTATAGTCCAATAGAAAATCCGGTTGGACCACTTGATCTTCAAGCCACCCTGTTTGACCACTTTGGAATAAACAAGAGCATCCAAAAAATAGACAATGGAGGAAGGCCTAGATATCTCTTGGAAGGAGAAGCAAGGGTAATATTATAATGAAGAGTAATAAGTTTTTAAAATATGTAAAAGAATACCTCAAGGAAAAAGAAGTTGCCTCCGAAGATCAGGGGCCAAGTTCGGGTAGCTACAAATATGAAGACCCAAAAACTGGCGAGATATATACCTTCAAAAGAAGAGGGGTTTACAAGAAGAATGGAAGAATTTTAATTCCGGCAAAGGGCGTAGAATACCAAGATAGAAAGAATCAGGAGTAAGGGATGAAGTACAAAGGAAATAATTTAGGTCGTCGTTCGTTTTTACAGGCAGGGTTTCTTGGTGGCTTAGGGATCTCACTAGCCGACTATTTTCGGATACAAGAGGCCTGTGCAGACCAAAAATTCTATGAAAGTGTAGAGGGTCCGGCTAAAAGCGTTATCTACATTTACCTTCCGGGTGGAAGCGCTCATCAAGAAACGTTTGATCCCAAACCCTTAGCTCCCCTAGAATATCGTGGCCCAATGGGAAGCATTGAAACCAACGTTCCGGGTATACGCCTTAATGAAACCATGCAAAAAACCGCTAAGGTGATGGATAAAATTTCAATCATCAGAAGTATGACCCATGGAGAGGCTGCTCACGAACGAGGCACTCACAATATGTTCACGGGCTATCGACCAAGCCCAGCACTTAAGTATCCCAGCATGGGGTCTGTAGTTGCCCATGAGTTCGGCCCACGTCAAAACCTACCCCCTTATGTTTGTATTCCTAATCAGCCAAACGAATCTGCTGGCACAGGATATCTCAGCAGTTCATTCTCGGGGTTCAGCTTGGGTTCAGATCCTGCTAGCGATAACTTTCAAGTTAGAGATCTAAAATTGCCGGGAAGTGTTGACGACACGAGATTTGCACGCCGAAGAAAGACTTTGGATGTCGTAAACAACTACTTCACAAGCAAGGAAAAATCTGATTCACTAGATGCAGTAGATACATTTTACAACAGGGCCTATAGCTTGATTAGTAGCGAGAAGGCTCGTAATGCATTCGATATAAGCAAGGAAGACCCATCCGTTCGGGACAGATACGGAAGAAACACGGCGGGAGCAAGAATGCTCCTAGCCCGCAGGTTAGTAGAGGCTGGCACAAGGTTCGTCACACTAACATATGGCGGTTGGGATATGCACAACAACATAGAAAACGGAATCAAAAGTCAAGTTCCAGCTCTCGATCAGGGCTTCGCCGCACTGATAGAAGACTTGGACGAAAGGGGACTCTTAGATTCAACCCTAGTTTGCATAGCCTCCGAATTTGGGAGAACTCCCAAGATTAATGCAAACGCAGGGCGTGACCACTGGCCTAAGGTTTTTAGTGTGGTCATGGCGGGTGGCGGTATAAAAAGAGGAACCCTGTACGGCTCCTCTAACCCCACTGCTAGTGAGCCAGAAGATAATCCTTTAACGGTTGAGGATTGGGCTGCTACCATTTACAACAGAATAGGAATTGTCTCAGATAAGGAGCTAATGGCTCCCGGAGATCGCCCTATTGAAATCGTTGACGGCGGCAAAGCTATAAAAGAACTATTAATATAAATCCCTAAAGGAGAAAACAAAATGAACAGAAGGCTTATTTTACTTTCGGTTGGTGCCCTCTTTATAGCGCCCATGTCGCTTATTGCGAACCATCCCCACAAAAAACCATCTTCCCCTGCAAAAGCTTGCAAATGCGGCCCAAGGTGCCGAGGAGGTAAATGTGCTAGAGGATGTAAATGCAAATGCGATTCCAGATGCGGAGATGCTCCCCATATGGGCTCTCTCAGAAAGCCCGCCCATCCCCCTCAGAGGGGATCGTATCACGGCCCTCGCGACAGAAGCCACACCCCTAGCCAAGATAGAGGCCATGGCCCTAGTCGAGGCAGAGGTCACGGCCCTAGTCGAGGCAGAGGCCACGAACACCACACTAGCAAGCCAGCCCCGCAGCCTCAAGGCATAGTCGCAAAATTTGACAAAAACAAAGACGGTCGGCTCGACGAAACAGAAAGAAACGAAGCCAGAAAATACTTCGTATCAAAATACAGAAGCAAGTAATTTCAACCCTTAAGGAGTTTTAAATGGTACAATTAAATGATTGGGTTCAAAGAACCAAGTTTCCTCTTCCGGGGAAAGAACCTTTTGACTGACATGAATATTCTATCGCACAGGTTGTGCGAATTGATGAAGAGTGTGTAGAGGTTGACTTTGCTTGTAGCTGTATGACTTTCGACGGCAGTAGCAAAAAGCTTTGGCATCACGGAGAATATCTCCCTATCGACGAGACATCTTACGCCAAACACAAAGAATCTCACGACTCCTGCTGTTTATTTGGAGAAGAACTGGAAATAGATTATGCAGCGTAGAAATTTTTTGAAACATTTTTCCCTATTCCCCACTATCCCTTTGGTTAGTTCCATACGCGCCAACGAAAAGGAGATGAAGAGACAGGGAAAATCCGCTATTCTTTTATGGATGGGAGGTGGTCCGTCTAGTATGGATATATGGGATCTTAAACCGGGTGCTCCTACGGGAGGCCCGTTTAGGCCTATAAAAACTTCTGGAGACGTAGAGATATGCGAACATATGCCCTTAATGGCTAAGCAGATGCATCATATGGCTATAATCAGGTCTATGAGCACTAGAGAAGCCGATCACATGAGAGGGCGATATTACATGCATACTGGTTACGTCCCTAACCCAAGCATTGAACACCCAAGTTATGGCGCGGTCTTGTCACACCAATTGAAAAGAGAAGACTTAGACATTCCGCAATTTGTTTCCGTTGGCTCTGCCAGCGTAGGTGCCGGATTCCTAGGAATGAAGCACTCCCCCTTTGTCGTTAACAGTGACGGAAGGGTTAGAAATCTAAACATGAAAATAGACGAGAGGTTTTTTCAAAGAGCATATGCTTTAGATTTATTAGAGAACAATTTTATTAGCCAAAACCGAGGAAGCATAGCTAAAGATCATAGAGATGTTTTGAAACAAGCATTTGATGTTTTGACCAGCGAAGAAATGGAAGCTTTTAAAGTCGCTGGAGAACCAGATAATGTAAAGGAAAGATATGGAGATAACGGTTTCGGCAAGGGTTGCCTCATGGCAAGACGACTTGTCGAGGCCGGAGTCCCCTTTATAGAAGTAAATCTAGGGGGCTGGGACAACCATCAGAACATATTCCCCACCCTTCGAGATACAAAGCTACCTATGTTAGATCGTGGAATGAGCGCTCTTGTTGAAGATCTAGAGCAGAAAGGTCTCCTTCAGGACACCGTGATAATATGGATGGGTGAATTTAGCCGAACTCCTCGCATTAACGGAAACGCTGGTCGTGACCACTGGGCACGAAGCTGGAGCGTTGTGGTTGGTGGAGGGGGAATAAATGGAGGTATATCTATTGGAAATACAAATAACGATGGAACTAGGGTGGAAACTGAGCCGTATAGCTCTCAAGACCTAATGTCTTCCGTCTGTAAGGCTCTAGGGATATCACTAAGCACAACTTTTACTAGCAACAATGGAAGACCTATGAAGATAGCAAATTCAGGAAAAATAATAGAAGGATTATTTACATGAGTAAAACTGCATTAGAAATATTAGCGGAAGCATACAAAAATAAGGATTGGGAAAAGGTTCGTAGGGCTTATCGAATGATTGGTGGAAAAGAGTTGGCTCCTCACTCTGTAGTTATTGACTACGACTGGAGACTTTCAGACCTCAAGCAGACCTCAAATGAAAAACCTAATTAAAACCCTAATTGTATGTTTGTTACTCAGCGTCTCTTTATGTGGCCTGTCGTTTGCACAGCAGCGGGCAAGCATTAAAAGTTCTGTTCAGATGAAAATGTCTCACGCCCACGGACTATACCTACAGGGTAAAGTTCCAGAGGCCCAACGGCTAGTCAATGATTCTATTGCAATAATCCTAAAAGAAATGCGTTCGGGAAATATAGAGCCGTGGATGAAAGAGGCGGTGAACATATCAATGCAAATAGTTAAAAGTCCTGTTGAGGAAATTAACAAAACAATGAAAGACATTGACTTACAAATCTCTATAAAGAAGACGGTGGACGCAATGCGTAAGCCACAGGGTCTCCCAGAACCCATTAGCAAGACAGATCTTCCTCCATACTTCCGTAGTTTAGAAAGATCGAAGGCCACCATGGAGCTTGCTCGCTCAAGAAACAGGCTTGCTGGAGCAGGACACTTTCTTGGTCAACGACATGGTGTCGTAGGATACAGGCCTATTATTTCATTTTTTCCACAGGGAAATATGATGATGGCAGGTCCGGTGATAGTATCTCCAGACAGAAGATACGTTAGGGTTGGAATTTCTGCGACTCAGTCCGATATTACTGCCGTTCATACGTTTAATTTTTCTACTGGAAAATACCAAAAGCTAGGAGATAGATAAATGAAGTTTTTTAAAATAGCTGTATACGTACTGTTTGCCCTTTCCTTTGCTAACCTAGCTGGCTCCTTGTATATGTACAATGGAATCATGAATAAGACCTATGACATAAGGGTCGATCTCCCAAGAGGTGTTATGCAAATGCCAGAGGACTGCAAGATGAGGGATAGTCAGATATTTCAGGCTATACTGATGACACATCATAGAATCGGAATTCATAGTCCGGGAGACACAGAATTTTGCCCAACGTGTCAAAGTGCTATGAAGGTTGTAGAAAAATGAACAGAAGTTTATTAAGGGTGTGTAGATGAACTTTATAACAAACTTAACGGGCACTCCTGTAACGGGAGCGAGATCTAGCGACGGAACTCCTAGTGGCTGCCGCAACAAGGGTGGCGTATTTGGTGGGCCTTTTTCTGGAACTGGATTTTTTCATCGGACAATGGCAGATTATCCGTTTTTAGCACAGATAGCTCCTCACAACGCTGTATCAACCGGATATTCCTCGGGAATACAGTCTGGAGCATACCCCTATGGAGGTGCGTTGCCTGAATATGCACCGGCTATGTTGGCTACAGGGGCCTCGGGAATTAGTTCTCTAGCAACACCGGCTCCTGACTCCGCTTATCCTTATACCGAAAGCTGGCGTACAAGTGAAACGCTAGAAGCTTTCAGGTCAGGCGCATGGAATGAATATTCTGGAAGATGGAATCCTGAACCAATAAACACTGTCGAAGGAGGATGGAATATAGCCTCGGGTGCAGAAGGACTTCCTTTCCTCAGAACTTCAGGGGTTGACACTTCAACCACCGGAACCGGCACTCCCGCTATTTACCTTTATACAATGGGTGGTGCTATTAGCGGTTTTCATCAAAGACCGCGTGGCAATCAGCCAGATCTATCTCCTTGTGGAACCTGCAAGCACCGATGGGACGACTCTCTTACAGCTTGGATACAGATTAGCGACGATTGCGATGTTACCTCTCTATGTGAGTGCACCCAACCATTAAGAGGTGGAGCATTCAATGGCGAAATCGTGCAAACAGATTGTGAATAAAATAAGGAAAATTAATGGCAAGAAAAAGAAAATCCACACCGCAGCAAGCTATTCCTAGAAGGAAAAGACTTAAGGCAAAAACAAAAAATCAACAGAGCTATATCATAGATATGAACTCTTCCGATATAACCTTCTGTTCTGGCCCCGCTGGCTCAGGAAAAACAAGCGTTGCTGTTGGTTTAGCTTGTGAATATTTGATTGAACAAAAGGTAAAAAAAATAATCATAACAAGACCTGTCGTCGAATCAGGTCGAGGACTTGGGTTTCTCCCCGGAACGTTAGTGGAAAAAATAAACCCATATTTAATTCCCATTATAGAGGAAATGAATATGTATCTGACCGCCCCCAACGTTGAGCACTACAGACAGGAAAACATAATTGAGCTTTGCCCGCTAGAATATATGAGAGGAAGAAACTTTCACGAGTCTTTCATTATACTTGACGAGGCCCAAAACGCCACGTTTGAACAGATAAAAATGTTCATAACTAGACTTGGAAGAAAGTCAAAGGCGGTAATCAACGGAGACCTGAAGCAATCAGATTTAGGAAGTCACAGCGGAGGACTGCACTCCTGCATGACTCGCCTAGATGATGTTCTTGGGGTTTCTGTTTGCGAGCTTACCTATGAAGATATAGTTAGAAGCGATGTGGTCTCAAGGATTTTGCAAAAATTAAACCAAACCGAAGGAAATGAGTAGTACAATAGTATAGCTAAAGGAAATAAATACTATGCCAGAATACAGTTATTTATGCGAGGACTGTGACCATAAATGGTCCATAGTCGCATCTTTCTCGGATTACAAGCCTCGCTTAAAATGCCCAAGCTGTAAAAAAATAAAGAATGTTCACAGAGACTTCTCTGAAGACAATGTATACGGGGGGTATAATTACTCTCTGTCTGAGGTTCAAACCTTAGGTCACTATGCCGATAAGCAAAGTAAGAAGTACGGTAAGTGGAAATGCGAGGACATGAGTCGAGATTTTAAAACTAAAAAGGTTGAGAGTGCTGGAGAACTGCCCGATGGTATGAGCCGAATGGAAAAACCCAAAGACGCACCCTCTTGGACAAAAGAAACGAAGAAAAGAAGGCCAAACAGGAGAAAGAATAAATGAATTTCCACAAGATCAACAAAGATAAAAGCGTTCAAAAGTCTGTTCAGGAAGAAATCTCAACACAAGAGACAGCCTTTTACACCATGTTTGGAAAGCATGAGTGGTTAGATGAGCAGGGCTTTCCTAGGTCAAATACTGAAAGTCTAGATACTCACGCTAAGTCAATTACAGATGAAAACAAAAACAAGTTCTTTGTTAAGAGGGGTCGTTATGGTAAGCTCTTTAACCCCATAGGAATCTATAGCGAGGGAACTGCCGGAAAGCAATTACGCCATGCGGGTCGTCCTGAGTGGCAATTCAAAGAAGCATCTAAAGAAACCTTTGATTTCTATATCCGCTTTTTAAAAACTAAAAACAGTGCGTGGTTACACAACGCAGAGAGGGAATAATACTATGGGAAAATTATCTAAAGCAAAGAACCTTACTGAGACTGAGAAGTTTTGCATTCAAGGTATGTATTACAACGAAATGAACCTAGAGGAGATCTCAAAAACCCTAGGAAGAGATGCGTCTGAAGTTCAGCCCTATGTGGAAGAGCTTGACGAAGACGGAGACAAGACTTTTATCATAAACGAAACCGGTTCTGGAAACAGAGGTGTTGCGGTTATGACTCAAGCGGGCTCCGAAAGAGTAGATGCGGTAAGAGAGAGAACTAACAGTAACCCACCAACAAAGCAAGCGAACACCATCCACTCTATCCATGAGTAAACAAAGAAGCGACAAGAGCAAGTATCCATCCCGCTACTCACCAGATGGGTGGGTATCTGCTCCACAATACATTACGGAGTTTGTTTGCGAAAAGAAAGCTCGCACTGAGAACAAAGAGCTCCCGATTAAGTTTTGGGAAATAAAGGAATGGAGAAACTACTTTCGCTACCAAATTACTTTAGCGAACAAGCTTCTTAAGGACTTCCCAGAAGAAGCCGTAATAGCGGCTCTCAAGGACAATAGGTGCTGGAAAACATATTCTCTTAGATCTCCTTTTCTCCACGGTATAATTAAGGAGAAGGAAGAGCTTATAAAAGAGAGAGGCTCCGTAGACTACGACCTAGTAGAGACAGAGCAGATTAAGCGCCAGACAAACAATAATAAAAAATCCATTATCTCCAAATTGAAGGAACTCGATGAATAAAGACATTATCAAAGAGTACGGTAATGTTCTTCACGATGCCAGTTCAATCACAGAAAAGCCGCTAGAGGTTATCTCTGTTGGGCCCAAGCTAGATATTGCTTTGGGCGGAGGCGTCCCTGAAGGATCTCTGTTTATTATGACAGGCCCAGAGAAGGTTGGAAAGACCGTGACGGCGCTTAGCTTTTGCGCCAATGCTCAGGAACATTACAAGAGAGAAGTTTACTATGCCAATATAGAGGGTAGGCTAAAAAAGAGGGACTTAGAGGGAATATCTGGGCTTAGCCTTGAGTCGGAACTTATGCAAATCATTTCCTCCACAGAGGGAAATATTCTTTCGGCAGAAAAATACTTAAGCATCATCGACAACATAGTTCACACTAAACCGGGAGCTATCGCCGTTGTTGATTCATTCTCAGCGCTTTCCAGTGAGTCGGAGCTAACAGGAAACCTAGAGGATGTTCAAGTTATGAGTGTCCAAAAAATCCTTGCTAAGTTTTGCAGAAGAATATCAAATGTTCTTCCTATTAACAGGGTTACGGTTGTGGGCATTACGCATCTAATGGCAAACATGCAGAGGTTTGGTAGGGGGAAGGCCAAGATTGAAAAGTCCGGAAGCGCCTTAAAGTATCAGGTTGACGTAAAGCTACATGGAACGCACTCTGTTCCGATCATGCAGGGAGATACTCAAATTGGACAAACAATCCACTGGCAGATAGTAACTTCCGCCATAGGGCCTCCGGGTCAGAAGGTAGAAAGCCACATAAGATACGGTCGAGGAATATGGAAAGAGATGGAGATTGCCGACTTGCTCATTGATTTTGGCCTTGTCTCAAAGGCCGGAGCTTGGCTTAAGCTTCCAAACGGAGAAAAGATACAAGGAAAGGCAAACTTAGCTAAATATCTAGAGGAAAATCCCAAGGAGTATAGCGACTTTAAGTCGGAAGTTTTCGAAATGGTAGGTGTATAGCTATGCTTAACTGGCTCTCCAGAAATAAAAAACAGGGTATTAGTCGCAAAAAGAAGCAGTCTTACGAGGTTAGTATCTTTTTAGGCTCTCTAGGAAATGAAAGCAAGGAGTTATTTTTCGAGAGAGACCTTCTGTATGTAATAGGATTGTTTCAGGAAGAACAAAGGTCTAAGTATAGCGACTCTGGATGGATTCCCGTCAGGGTATCTCCAATGACTATCATTTGCGGAACATCCTATATGGAAAACGGATGGCAGATATCAGCTATCAATTATCCCAGAATGGCAGCAAGCACAGGAGAGATAGAGTCCTTCATGGAAAGGCTAACCATACGTCTTATGGAAAAGTTTAACCAAAAGAGAGTGACGTTGGTTTCCCCCAAAGGAACGGTACTGTACAAAGATGAAAGTTAGAGGACTAGACAACGAGACCCACAAGTGGAATCTTTCTGGCTATGTGGTAAAGGCAAATGACACTAGACCCCGATCAAAGCTGCATCTTAGAGCAAGAAATATCCTGACAAGGCTTTTCCCTACCGTTCAAATTCTGGAGGAGGTTGGGGCACCTATGAGCAGACACGAAACACTTTTTTTTGATTTCTATATCAACACCCTTAAGCTGGTCGTCGAAGTTCACGGACAACAACACTATCAATTCAACACACTATTTCACACATCAGCACAGGATTTTGCCAATCAAAAGAAAAGAGATTTGCGAAAACAGGATTGGTGCGAGTATAATAATATAACATATGTTGAGTTACCGTATAACGAGGATGAAGAACAATGGCGTTTAAGGATACAGCAAAGGAACGACTAGAGCAGCTAGACACAGTTCTTGATGAGTATGAGTCAAAGCTGGGGCTAGGTCAATACTCGGCAGACTTTCATGATGAATCGGTCAAGCGATATATGTCAATGCCTCGACAGCAGATGGAAAAGCTAACTATAGACGAATGTGCCGAAGCAGCACTTCTGCTTGGAGGTTTTTCTTTTTATCTCCAAAGATCTTATAATAGAGAAATAGCTAGGGTAAATTGGGCCACAGCAAACCTAAAAAAAATGATAGCAGGAAGAGAAGGTCAGTATAGCGGTTCTTGGGATAGTCAATATTTCCAAGCTATAAAAGGGGATGACTATGCTAGCAAGCTAGATGCCATTAAGGTATACGCGCAGCAGCGAGCAGACAGGCTAACATACTTGTCAAGCTCGTTAAAAAACCTTAGTGATTTATTCGTAAACCTTCAAAGAGCAAAGATAGGTAGACTATGAACAAGAAAGAAGAGTTAAAAAAACTGGTAAAGCAATTCACCAAGGAGGAGCTTATAGAAATCCTTTCTGAGTCAAGCGATGTAGACGATAAAGAAACCGTTCACAGAATAGGTCCCGAGAAAAGGAGGAGTCGTCGAGGAAAGGGCACAAGAAAAAAGAACAAGGGAAATAGAAGAGGGCGTCGTGTTGAAAGCAAGGGCAATGCCTGTAAAACAACAAGTCTAGAAACCTCTAAAAAAAGGCATAACAAGTTTATTGATTTTATGGAGAACACTGTGTTGAGCGCTTCCGAGCGGGCTGAACTAGAGACAGCTTCCAAGGATGATAAGTTGCACAGTGAAGTGCAGCGAGGGCCCAGAGGTGGAAGATCTTCTGACTTAGTGGAAGTAGAGTGTCGGATCTGCGGAATCGTTAAAGACGTTTCTCAAAGCGTGGTTTACGATGTCAGTAGATGGAAATGTAACCAATGTTCAACTCAGGCGTGTGACGGATGATATTACAAGACCTACCAGCAGAACGTGCCATACTATCGGGCATTTGTCGATATGGCTCAAGTGCACTTTTTGATGTTGCAGACATCATAGAAGAGAACACTTTTACTATAGAATCAAATATGTCTATCTATTCGTGCCTAAAGCACATAATGGAAAAAGACGACTCCGCCGAAATAGATGTCCCCCTGATACTATCTACAGCTAAAGAGATAGGGCTAGATGGATTTTTTAATAACCAAGAGATTTCACACCTCTCTTCGATTATGAAATTCCCAGTGCTCTTAAAGAATGTGAGGCCCTTTGCTGCGAAGGCAAGAAAGCTTCAGATAGCTCGCATGATGTATGACCAGCTTGAGCTAACAAAGGAAAAGTATCTGGAACTTAAAGGCGACGAGCCGATTTCAAACATATTGGGAATCGCTGAAGAGTCTATTTTTGAATTTACCTCAGTATTGGCAGACAACGACGAGGCTCCAATAAAAATATTTGGTGATGTAGAGGATTACCTAGAGGAACTATCCGAGAGCCCCCTAGACCAAATAGGGATCTCAACTGGTTATCCCAGATACGACTTTGCTATAGGGGGAGGCCTACGGAGAGGTACAGTTAATGTCATCGGGGCTCGACCGAAGACAGGAAAGACGCTCCTTGCCGATAACATGGGGGTTCATATTGCTCGTTCTGGTGTCCCTGTTTTAAATCTAGACACTGAAATGAGAAAAGAAGACCACCAGAATAGGCTGATGGCAATGCTTACCGGTGTCAATATTAGCGATATAGAAACAGGTAAGTTCTCAGAAGACCCAGCTTCAAAGAAAAAGGTTTTTGATGCTGCTCAGGAAATCAAAGACCTTCCCTACTACTTTAAGTCAATAGGTGGCGCTGCGTTTGAAGATCAAATATCAATCATGCGAAGATGGATAGCAAAGGTGGTAGGTCTAAACGACAAAGGAAAAGCCAAAGACTGCGTTATCATTTATGACTATCTTAAGCTTATGGACTCTGCTGAAATTAAAAGCGACATGAAGGAGTTTCAGGTTCTGGGCTTTATGATGACTGCCCTGCACAACTTTGCGCTCAGGTATGAGGTCCCAATACTCTCATTTGTCCAGCTCAACAGAGACGGAATAAGCAAAGAAACCACTGACACCGCATCTGGCTCAGATAGAATCATTTGGCTGTGTTCAAACTTCAGCATTTACAAGAACAAGTCTGATGAGGAAATAGCTAAGGACGGCCCTGAGAATGGAAACAGGAAGCTTGTTCCTGTCATAGCAAGACACGGAGAAGGTCTGCAAGATCGAGACTACATCAATGTTATGATGAAGGGCTCTTGTGGTCAAATAACAGAAGGATGCACAGCATTCGAACTAGAGGACGGGATTAATGCAAACGATGAAGAAGAATTCTACGAAGACGACACAGACATCCCATTCGTATAAATATGGGGATTACGCAAAGCTTAGGGCATTGTCCAAGCTAGCGGCAGGATACATAGATCAAATATATGAATATTTTGGAATCAGAAAATCATACACTAATGAAATCTTAATAAAGTCTGTGTGTCCTATACATGGTGGGGATAATCCAAGCGCCCTTAACATGTACTACAATGGCGACTACAAAATCCACTACAAGTGCAGAACCCACCAGTGCGAGGAGATTTTTGGAAATAGCTTTATACAATTTATAAGAGGGGCTTTATCTAAATTTAATTACAACTGGGAGTCTGAGGGAGACAAGGAGGCAACCTTTACAGAAGCAGTGGAGTTCCTTCTTAAATTTTTAGATCAGGACTTTTCCGCACTAAACACTGAAAATGTAAACATAGAAAAGATGCAATTTGGAGGGCTCGTAAATAGTCTTTCCAGTAATAAGGGAAAAACCCTAGGAATCACCCAAGATCAGTATCGAGAGAAGGTTCAGGTTCCTTGTCAGTATTATTTAGACAGAAACTTTTCCAGAGAGGTTCTTGAGGAGTATGATGTTGGTTACTGTGACAACAAATATAAGCCAATGTATCAGAGGGCTGTTGTTCCCATTTACGACAATGACCATAAGTTTATTGTAGGGTGTACCGGTAGAAGTATTTTTCCCAAGTGTAAAGAGTGCAACAATCATCATGAGCAAGGAAAAAAATGTAAACACTCTCCAAAATGGTTACACAGTAAAGGTTTCCAAAAGGAAAAATGGTTGTATAATTATTGGAAGGCTAAGAATTATATTTTAGACAGCGGAGTCGCAATACTCGTTGAGTCTCCCGGAAATGTTTGGAAGCTTGCAGAGGCTGGAATACATAATGTTGTTGCTATTTTTGGCACAGCATTTAACAATGACCAAAAGCATCTTCTTGATGAGTCAGGAGCGCTGTCTATAGTATGTTTAATGGACAACGACGAAGCTGGCCTGAAGGCGGCAGAAAAAATAGAAAAACAATGCTCAATGCTATATAGATTATATTTTCCAAATTTCGATAGTAATGATATAGCAGAGCTTAATGTAGACGTAATAACTTCCGATATTAAACCTTGGATTGACAAGGCCCAGAGGGCCTATAAGGAGCTTTAGATGACAATTTCAGACCTAGCCGTTTCATACCTTTACCACAAGGCCATTTCAGACGAGGAAAAGGCAAAGCTTTCGCTTAAGCTTTTGACTGAAAATGCGGTCGGTATTGGAGATCATTCGACAGAGGACTTTTACAAAAACCTTGACGAAACACTGGATCTCTTGGTCGATGCTCGTGACAGGCTAGATACTCTTAGAGAAATGTATCCTGACTGGGTGGAGGTATCCTAAAGTGCCAACAGACATAACTGAAGCAAAAAAAATATATGATATTGTAAATGACTATGTCGGCTTCAAGTCAGCAAGAGAGCTCTCAAAACGACTCATGGTGGAAGTTGCAGAGCACACGGAAAACAAATCTCTTGAAGAAAGTCTAAGGATGTTATATAACTTGTATCACAGCAACTTAGCTCAACAAATGAGATCATCGTTAATTGACCAAGCAAGAGATTGTGCGGCACTTCATCACGAAGACTAACCTGTATAGGAAAATAAAATGACACAAATTCTTGGCTTTGCTGGAAAAAAACAAAGCGGAAAAAACACTGCATGTAACTTTATTCTGGCGATGAAGCTGGCAGAGCTAGGTGTTTGCATCGCCTCTCGCCTTTCGGAGACAGGAGAAGTTGAGGTCAGAGATGTATTCGGAGAAAAACACGAGAAGTTAGAATGGATTCCATTCAAGCCCCCGTATGTAGACGTAGAGTCACTTTTTGAAGAAGAGCTCAGCGACTACATAAAAATCTATGGCCTTGCAGACTCTCTTAAGGAAATGGCTATATCAATATTGGGGCTGGAAAGAGGTCAGGTATTTGGGACCGACGAAGAAAAGAACAGTGTCACTTCTCTAAGGTGGGAAGATATGCCTGCCGTCGTCACCCCCGAGGAGCTAAAGGAAAAGGGCATTGAGGATAAAGACGCCACTAAGCTAGGGTTACTTGTGCACAAAGGCGGCCTAATGACTGCTAGGGAAGTTTTACAGTATGTTGGAACCGATGTTTTTAGAAAAATGAACTCCAATGTATGGCTTGATACTCTGTTATCAAAGATAGAAAGAGATTCCCCTGAGGTGGCTCTTGTATGCGACGTAAGGTTTGAGAACGAAATAAAGACCCTTCAGGAAAACGAGGGCTTTATTATAGGCCTAACAAGAGATCCTTACAAGCAATCAGATAAACATGCTAGCGAGTTAGAAATAGAAAAATGCCTAAGGGCCTGCGACTTTGTTTTAGACAATAGCAATTTAGCTATCGCAGAACAAAATGAAAAAATCTATTATGCGGTAGAGCATTTAGAAAATGTCGTCACCTCTCTAGTAGACGAATCTCTCGTCGCGCCTGAGGGCTCTGTCGAAGAAAGCGCTAAGTCTTAATATGTCAATTCCAATAGTATACTTCAGAAGCAGCTCGTTCAATTGTCACAGAATGTGTCCTATGAAATATTACGCTGAGTACACGTTAGGGTGGTCTGGTAGTTCAGGAAAAAAAGCAGACAAGGGAACCATTGTTCACAAGGTGCTTGAGATAGCAGCTCTATGCAAAAAGGCGCTGCAAGATGGAAACAAGACGCTTGAAGATAGTGAAATAGGAAAAATAGAAACATCAAATTATGATCCAGAATACTTAGACAGTATTATTGACAAGGTTTACGAATACTATACCTCAAGAACCACTCATCATGACTGGAAACCTCTCGACCTTAAGCACTGCCGGAAATGGGTCTGGAAGATATTTGAGGATCAAGACGGGATGTTTGACCCAAAAAACAGGCTTGTGGTTGATGCAGAGCCACACTTCG
>Ga0208919_1000965_pt1 | contig 17582 bp, 14 predicted proteins | sample 4_EtaG_FD_184076 | JGI IMG/M metagenome (GOLD analysis project Ga0208919, IMG submission 184076) | Marine viral communities from the Subarctic Pacific Ocean - 4_ETSP_OMZ_AT15127 metaG (SPAdes) (version 3) | ecosystem: Environmental > Aquatic > Marine > Oceanic | place: Pacific Ocean | collected...
GGTCAAACGCTCCGTGGAGACCCTGCGACGCGTGACCGGCCAACCCGTTCGCGGCTGGCTAAGCCCCGCCAAGCACCAGAGCTTCAACACTCCCGACCTGCTGGCAGAAAACGGCATCGAATACTGTGCCGACTGGGTCAACGACGATATGCCCTACGCTTTTCATAGCCAATCAGGCCCCTTGATGATGATGCCACTGGCCACCGAGATCGAGGACCAGTTTGTGATCGGCCAGAACCTGCACTCGGAGGATTCCTGGGTGACTCAGGTGAAAGACGCTTTCGACTTCCTGTTGGCAGAGTCCCGCGAGCAGGGCGGGCGACTGTTTGCCTTGAACCTTCACCCCTGGTTAGTCGGCCAGCCCCACCGCATTGCCTGCCTGGAAGAGGTGCTGGCCCATATCAGCGGGCACCCAAAAGTATGGCAGGCCCCGGCGGGCGAGATTCTTGATGCGTTTCATCGTGCAGCGGAGCAGGCGTAATGGCGATACTTCCCTATAACAACGACAGCTTTGATGCCCATCTGCCGTTACTGATTATTGGCGCAGGGGCCTGTGGCTTGGTCGCCGCACTGGCTGCCCAAGAGGCGGGTGTGGAGCTGGCGGTGCTGGAGCGCGACGCGCTACCCCGCGGCAGCACGGCGATGTCGTCGGGTTTTATTCCTGCTGCTAATACGCGCTTTCAGCATGAGCTTGGCGTCACGGATTCCGCCGAAGTCATGGCAGAGGATATCCAGAAGAAGAATGGCTTTGAGGCAGACCCAGCCATTGTCGAACTACTCGCTACTCAATCAGGCCACACCATCGAGTGGCTGGCGGGTGAGCACGGCGTGCCCTTTGAGCTGGTGGAGGGCTTTCTCTACCCCGGCCACCGCCACCTGCGCATGCATGCTACGCCACGGCGAACCGGTGAAGAGCTAATGGGGGCGCTGCTCAATGCCGCCGAAGCGGCAGGCATTGATATTTTGGCCCAGGCGCGAGTAGTGGATTTGCACGTTGATGACACTCAGCGAGTGCGGGGCGTAACCATTGAGCGCCCGGATGGCAGTCGCGAAAGCATTGGCTGCGACGCGCTGATTCTGGCCTGCAACGGCTACGGCGGTAATGTTGAACTGGTAGAGCGCTATCTGCCCACGCTCAAACACGCGCTCTACTACGGCCATGAGGGAAACCAGGGCGATGCACTGCTGTGGGGGCAGGCCATGGGCGCCAGTACAAAAGATCTGGGTGCATGCCAGGGCCACGGCTCGCTGGCAACACCCCACCAGATTTTGATTAGCTGGGCGCTGATGATGCAGGGCGGCATTCAGGTCAATCTAAACGGCAAGCGATTCTCAAACGAGCACGGCGGCTACTCCGAACAGGCAGCCAAAGTGCTGGCGCAGCCGGAGCAGGTAGCCTGGAATCTATTCGATGCGCGCATACAGGAATCTGCCCAGGCCTTTGAGGATTACCGTAACGCCCAAGAGAGCGGCGCGGTACGCAGCTTTGCCACCCTTGAAGAGATGGCAGCTGGATTGGGCCTGCCACTAACAGCGCTGCAGGCCACCTTTGCGGCGATGCAGCAGCATGCCGAAGAGCAAACGCCCGATACGTTTGGCCGCCATTTTGAACCTGCTAATTTGCTCAAACCACCCTACTACGCCATTCGTGTCACGGGTGCGCTATTTCACACCCAGGGCGGTTTAGAGGTCAACCCCACCGCGCGGGTACTCAATACTCAGGGGCAGGCGCTACCCAACCTGTTCGCCGCAGGCGGTGCCGCCCGCGGTGTTTCAGGTTCCAACGACAGCGGCTATCTTTCTGGCAACGGCCTGCTTAGCGCCGTGGTGCTGGGTGCCGTAGCGGGTAAAAGTGCCGCGGAGTTGCTGCACTTAAAGTTAAGCTCAGCGGCACTCCCTTGAGCCACTACACCACTAAGTACAGGGCGCCACCCGTTGGCGCCCTGCCTGACAGGCGCGCCTTGAGCTGGGTAAAGGTCAGTTGCTAGCCAACTATTTTGAGGCTTTCGAAAATTTTTTGCTCGATTATAGCGATCAGCTCAGCATTGATGTTGTTGATGGCGGGTTCAAGATCTTTTTCCAGCGGCAAAATAATTTGAAAGTCATAACGAATATCAAACGCGAGAGGGCGAACCACCACGCCCGCTCGCTTTGCATAACAGGCCGATACGGCGTTTAACACCGCAAGACCGGCACCGTTCACTACTAGCCGGATCGCCATCTCCCCCAGCGAGACTGTCCATATTTTTTTGGGCGAAACGGCATGTTTCCTCAGTCGCTGAGTAATCCGACTACGGCTTTGCTCATTGGGCTCACCACAAATCAGCGTTTCATTGGCGAAATCTTCAATGTCGATAAGCGCTTTAGCTTCCAGCGGATGCCCTGGCGGAATAAGGCACATGCCAGGTAGAGAGTACTGAAAGCTCTGGTAGCGCGGATCGATTCGAGGATCGGTGGTAATGCCAAAATCGAAGCGCTGGGCCACCACTTCCTCCGCTATCTGGCTGGATCGGTAGGAGTAGAGACTAATTTCAAGGTCAGGGAACTTCTCGGCAAGCAGCGTAGCGGCATCTGGCACCAGACTCACCGCAAAAGCAGGCATGCTGACCACTCTTAACTGGCCTGCCACTCTCTCTTTCAGTCGTTCGGCAAACTGTCGCAAATGGTGTAAACCAATATAAACCCGCTCCACCTCGTCATAAAACAGCGTGCCACGCCGGGTCGGGAGCAGGCGATTATTGTGGCGTTCGAATAGATCAAACCCAAGCCGCGCCTCCAACTGTTTTATCAAACGGCTAATCGCCGGTTGTGAAATCAGCATCTTACTGGCGGCTTCCGTAGCGCTACTGGTTTTCATAATCCACATGAAGGCTTCTATCTGGCTGTCCGCAAATCCTCGATAAGCCATAACATTTCGTCATCCTTCAATAAGCAAAAATCAATATATCTGACTAAAAAAGCCAGTATACAGTTAAAGGTAGCTAAAAGACTTCGTCCCAAAACTCAAAGCATAATATTTAGCTATAGCTTAAGTGCTATCGTTTCAATAAACCTAAAGGGCTACCTATGATCGATGAAATTGCGGGTAACAACGCACAGTTCACTGCTTGGCGACAGGATATTCATCAGCACCCGGAGCTGGGCTTTGAGGAGCAGCGCACCGCTAAGTTAGTGGCGGACAAGCTCACAGAGTGGGGATTTGACGAGGTTTATACCGGCATCGCTAAAACCGGGGTCGTCGGCGTACTGCGCGGCAAAACGCTCGCCGCTCGTACCATCGGGCTGCGCGCCGATATGGATGCCCTCGCCATGACGGAAAACAATCAGTTCGCTCATGCGTCTCTTAACCAGGGAAAAATGCACGGCTGCGGCCACGACGGTCACACCACCATGCTGTTAGCCGCCGCATGGTATCTGGCTAAACATCGCGACTTTTCCGGCACCGTACACTTTATTTTCCAGCCCGCTGAAGAGGGCTTAGCCGGCGCTAAGGCAATGATGGATGATGGTTTGTTTGAGCGCTTCCCCTGTGATCGCGTTTACGGCATCCACAATATGCCGGGAATTCCTCAAGGCGAATTCTGGTTTCGCGAAGGCCCCCTGCTGGCCAGCTCAGACCGTTTCACCATTGACGTTCACGGCAAAGGCGGCCATGCGGCAATGCCGCAGCACGCCGTTGACCCGATGCTGATCGTGAGCGCGATTATCAGCGGCGCGCAGACTATCGTTAGCCGCAATACTGCCCCGCTCGATTCCGCCGTGCTGTCCTTTACCGACCTGCATGCTGGCTCGGGTACGTTCAACGTCATTCCCGATACTGCCAGCATGCGGGGCTGCATTCGCTCCTTTAACGACGCTGTACGTGAGCATGCAATTCAACGACTGGAACAACTGGTTGCCAGTACTGCCCATGCCTACGGCGCCACCGCAACGCTCACCATTCACCCCGGTAGCTACCCGGCCACGGTCAACGACCCGCAAGCCACCCAACTCGCCACCGATGTTGCCCGCGCAGTCGTTGGCGATGCAAAGGTCAACCCTGATTGCTTACCGATTTCTGGCAGCGAAGACTTCTCCTTCATGCTGCAAGCCGTTCCGGGTTGCTATGTGTTTCTGGGCAATGGTGTTGAAGGCGAAACCGGTGGCGTAAGTGTTCACAACCCCAGCTATGACTTTAACGACAACATTATCCCGGTGGGCGCTTCTTATTTTGTTCAGCTAATAAAGCGTGAACTCCCCTCTCGCTAAGCATTTCAAGAAAGCGCAGTTCAAGAAAGCACACTTCAAGAAACAGCACTTCCAGATATAAAGCGGAGAACAACATGGAAGCGAACAAACTCTCAACGTCCGGTGGCAACACCGGATTAATGCACCGGATTGCGCGAATAGCCGATGTCCTGCCCCACCCTTTTATTATGTTTTTTATACTTTTTGTCGCCACGCTAGGCCTGTCGGTTGTGATGAGCGTGTGGGTCGAGCCTGTGCGCCACCCTGCCACCGACGAGCTCGTTCAGGTTCGTTCGTTGCTTAGCTGGGATGGGCTAAGATTTATGGTGACCGGGGCAGTCACTAACTTCACTAGTTTCCGCCCGCTAGGGCTGGTACTGGTGATGGTATTAGCGCTGGGGCTGATCCAGAAAACTGGCCTCGCCGATGCCACCATCCGACGCATGTTGAGTAATGTGGCGCCGCGCTTTATTACCCCGGCGGTGGTCATCACTTCGATCATCGGCAATCTGGTTTCGGATGCGGCGGTTTTCCTGATTCCCCCTTTGGCCGCCATCATGTTTAAAACTGTTGGCCGGAACCCGATTGCCGGCATTATGGTGGCCTTTATCGCCGTTTTTGCCGGTTTTAGCGCCAATTTCTTTATTGCGGGCACGGATCTGCTGCTATCCGGCATCTCGACGGAAGTCGTTCAGAGCGTTCGTCCCGGCTACGAAGTCAGTGTGGTGTCCAACTGGTTCTTTATGTGTGCCTCGGTGCCGTTAATTACCCTGATTATCACCGTCATGAACGACAAGTATGTCGAGCCCATGCTGGCGCGCTTTCAGGATCAGAGTGATGATGAGAACAAAAGCCACGGCGTACAGTTAACCGACACAGAACGGCGTGCGCTGCGCTACACCGGTATAGCGGCACTGGCCTATATCGCGGTTATCCTGCTGCTGATTCTGCCAGCGGGTTCCGGCTTACGCAGCGCTGAAGGGGGTCTGTTACCTTCGCCCTTTATGAGTGGTTTGGTGCCCATCATCGTGCTGTTCTTTAGCCTGTGCGGCATTGTGTACGGCGTTTCGGTAGGTAAGATCAAACAATCCAGCGATGTGCCGCGCTTAATGGAAGCGGCGATGCGCGATATGTGTGGGTTTATTGTCATCGTCTTTATGGTGGCGCAGTTTATTGCCATCTTTAACTGGTCAAACTTGGCGATTGTCAGCGCAGTGAATGGCGCGGATCTACTGCTGCAAATTAATATGCCTACGGCGCTGGCTTTAGTGTGCTTTATTTTACTGGCCGCCGTCGTGAACCTATTTCTTTACAGTGGCTCTGCGCAGTGGGCGCTGATGGCGCCGATTTTTCTACCCATGCTGATGCTGCTGGGCCTTGAGCCAGAAGCCATCCAAGCAGCGTACAGGGTAGCCGACTCATCGACGAACGTGATTTCACCCATCAACCCCTATCTACCGTTAGTGCTGGCGGTCATTCACCTTTACAACAAGTCGTTTACTCTTGGCCATCTACTGACCATCGCCATGCCCTACTCCCTCGCCGTGTTAACCGGCTGGAGCAGCCTGTTCTTTATTTGGTACTGGCTGGGGTTACCGTTCGGACTTTGATCGGCCTTTATTGTCCCAGCATCGCCTCCGCCCACTCACGCACTTTTGGATAGGCGCGCTGCTCAAAAACCGCGAAGCCGTTCAGGCTGCGGGCTTTGAGCGGGGTAAACACCGGCATGGTTAAGCCACACAGAAAGTGCGCCACCCGCTGGGCATTGGGCGGCTGACCGAACTGTTCGCTGTGGCGCTCAATCAGCGGTGTGGCGTAGCGCTGAAAATCGGCCGTCGTTAGCGGTGGCTCGGGCGGCGCATCCGGTAGTTTTACCGGGTGGCCATAGCACACCGAGCAATGCCCGCAGCGTCCCTGCTCAGTATTGGATGGTGTATCAAAGGTGCTGTCACCAAAGGTACTATCACCAAAGTGCATGGCTAGCCGCCGAGTCAGACAGCTCCCCGACTCAAACAGCGCTAGCATTGCCTGTAGCCGCTCAATCTCGATTCGCTCCCGCTTCAGGCAATCCTCAAACAGCTGGCTCGCCAGCGCCTCAATGGTAAAGTTCGGCTGGCAGATCTCGTAGACATCGGTCATCCGCTTGCCTTCCAGGGTTAGCCAGCCCTTATCTTGAAAGTACTCAAGGGCGGTAATGACGCGAGCACGGGAAGCGTCAATCTGCTGCGCCTGCCCCGCCTGATGTAGGCGGTCAAAATCCACCGTTCCCCAGGTGCGGGCGATAGGAATATTATCGACTAAAAGTCGCACAAAGGCCGCCCGCTCGCCTTCAAAGCGGCTAACTAATTGGTCTGGCTCAAGATGATAGCGCAGCCGGTACTCGGCTAGAAATGCGAAGCGCGGAGCGATAATGCCGTGCATTTCCAACCGCACCAGCAGCGTTTTCAGCGGCAGCGGGCGAATATTGGTATCCCGGGAAAGCGTATTGAGCAATACCTCCCACTGGCGATCCGGCGTTTGGCCTGCCGCAGCGATCTCTTCCAGCAGGCGATAGATGCCAGCATATTCAGGGGTATCGCCGTAAACGAAGTTTTCCAGCACCCGCAAGCCATCCCGCCCGGCCAGGGTCAGGCAGGTAGAAGGCAGGCCGTCGCGTCCCGCCCGGCCAATCTCCTGGCTATAGTTCTCGATGGATTTAGGCAGGTCATAATGCACCACGTTGCGAATATCGCCCTTATCGATGCCCATGCCAAAGGCGATAGTGGCCACGATGCAGGGCGACTCGCCGCTCATAAATTGCCGCTGAATCTCATCCCGTCGCTGGGAATCTAGCCCTGCATGGTAGGCCTGGGCAGCGATCCCCTGGGCCGCCAGCGCCTTAGCGACTCGCTCGGCAGTTTGTTGCAGGGTGACGTAAATAATCGTCGGCGCTTCGCTACCCGGCTGCATCTGCGGTTTTAGCCAGTTGATCAGCTGCTGCTGGCGACCTTCCATGGCCGGAGATACCAGCAGTTCAAGATTGGAACGGTAAAAGCCGGTAGTAATCACGTTCTCCGGCGCAATGGCAAACTTCTCACCCATATCGGCTATCACCGCTGGGGTCGCCGTGGCGGTGAGCAGCAGCACCTGAGGGATAGCAAAATCGCGCTGGTAGTCCGGCAGTTTGAGGTAGTCAGGGCGGAAGTTATGCCCCCACTCAGAGAGGCAGTGGGCTTCATCGACCACTAAAAGCGATATTTGAACCTGGCGTAGAAAGTGACGAAAGCGCTCATTCTTGAGCCGCTCCACCGAGATCATAAGGATTTTCAGCTTACCGCTTTTAGCGCGCTCCATCACCTCCCGGGTAGCGTCACGATCTTGGGTGGAATCAATGCTTGCCGCTGCCACGCCGTGGCGGGCCAGAAACGCCAGTTGATCCTGCATCAGCGCCAGCAGCGGCGATACCACCAGGGTTAAGTGCGGCAAATGCAGCGCCGGGAGTTGATAGCAAAGCGACTTCCCCGCGCCGGTGGCAAAAATCGCCGCCGTGGAGTGCCCTTCCAGCACTCTTGACACCACCGCCTGTTGGCCGCCGCGAAAGTCGTCAAAACCGAATACTTCTTTCAGCGTCTGCTGGGGTGATGAGGGGGGCATGAGCACTCCTTGATAACGAAATTCCGCCTTAAAACGCCTTCTCCAGCGCAAAGCGCGGCTGGGTGTGGCCCTCTTTCGTCACTGTTTCCGTAAACATCTCAAGCGGGCGCACCCAGAGGCCGTAGTCACCGTAAAGGGCACGATACACCACCAGCGGCTCTTCGTTTTCGCTGTGCTGGGCGGTGCCAAGCACTTCGTAGAGGCTGCCTTTATAGTGGCGATAAATACCGGGAACGGGGGCGGTCATTGGCTCTCCTCTTGAGTGGCGTTTGTGGCACTTGGCTGGTTGGCTTTTTTGGCAAGGCGTTCGAGCACTTTTGACGCGGCGACAAAACCAAAGGTGCCGGTTAAAAAAGTCGCAGCACCAAAACCGGAAGCGCAGTCCAAGCGCGTGGCATCACCACTGCCAGGCTTTTGCAGGCACACTTCACCGTCGGCGCCGGGATACACCAACTGCTCGTCGGAGTAGACGCACTCTACCGAGAAGCGCCGTTTGGGGTTGCGTGAAAAACCGTAATCCCGACGCAGCCGCGAGCGCACTTTGGATAGCAGAGGGTCGTGCTCGGTACGGGTGAGATCCGCGACCTGAACACGCGTGGGATCGGTTTGCCCACCAGCCGCACCGGTCACCGTGATGGGAATTTTGCGTCGCTTGCACCAGGCGATCAGGGCGGCCTTGGCAATCACGCTGTCGATGGCATCTACCACGTGATCGGCGTCATCGGGAATCCGCTCGGCCAGGTTGGTGGGTGTCACGAAGGCAGTATCCGCCACAATCTCAATTTCCGGGGCAATCAAGCGGCAGCGCTCGGCCAGCACATCAACCTTGGGCTGACCGATAGTACCATCTAGCGCGTGGAGCTGGCGGTTGACGTTGGAAACGCAGACGTCGTCCAGGTCGATCAACGTCAGCTTGCCAATGCCCGAGCGTGCCAGCGCCTCTACCGTCCAACTGCCTACCCCGCCGACACCCACCACCACCACGTGGGCATGACGAAATGCCTCGGCTGCACGCTGGCCATAAAGACGGCGAATGCCGCCAAAGCGAAAATCATAATCTGCAGAAGGAGGTTTCACGTTAGCCGTAGGCACAGGCGAGGCGGACGGCATGCTCGATGGAGTAGCTGAGGACATCACAAACTCACTCATAACGCTTGAAGGGCGGAAGGCGTGGTGTGGGGCGGCGTGCGCACGCTATCCATCGGTAAATGCCCCGCCCAGCCAAGCTGGTTAAACAGCGCGATCATGGTGTCATCCAAGGCACAGCTCAATTGTACACGCTTGTCTAACAGCGGATGGTCAAAGGCCAAATAGGTCGCGGCGAGCAGTAAGCGCGGAGCCTTCATCTGCTCGGCAAAAAAGCGGTTGTGGACACTTTTACCGTGCTTGGCATCGCCAATAATCGGGTAGCCACGCCGGGAAAGATGGCGGCGAATTTGATGGCGGCGACCGGTCATCGGCCGCGCCTCTACCAGGGAGTAGCGCGCCACCGGGTAGCGGTCGACCTGCACGGGCAGCTCGACGCTATCCAGGCGGCGAATATCGGTCATCGCGGGCATAGCGGGCATTTCCGCCTTGGGGCGCGTACCGTCTTCTTCCCTTAGCGGGTAATCCAAACGTTCATTTTCCGGTGCTTTACCGCGCACCACTGCCAGGTAGCGCTTTTCCACCTGGCGCTCGCTAAACGCATCGCTGAGCAGGCCAGCCACTGCCGACGAGAGAGCAAATACCATTACCCCAGAGGTCGGCCGATCCAGCCGGTGAACGGGGTAAACCCGCTTGCCAAGCTGGTCGCGTAAGCGTTGAAGCAGAAATTCGGTTTCACCACGCGCCAACGCCGAGCGATGCACCAAAAGCCCTGACGGCTTATGTACCGCGACGAGATACTCATCCTGATAGAGGATGTTGAGTGGCGTCATAACGCTCCCCGGTTAAAGCTAACAATCTAAACAGGGCGCCATTGTCGCGGCTTGGCCGTGAGATGTCATCCGCGCAATACGCTATTCACGCCAGCGCTTACTAAGAAGGCAGGTGATCAGCAGTTAATTGTTGGTGGAGTAGGAAAGAGCGGCAGTTGCCCAGGCGGGATATGCTCTTTTAGAAACGCTAAAAATGCCTGCGTCGCCGTCGGCAATGTTCGCTTGGCAAGGGTCTGGACTTCGATAAAGCGGGAGTCCATGCCCTGGTCTCGAATAGGAATCGCGACCACACGCTGCTGTTGAATGCGGTAGCGCACCGAGATTTCCCCCGCCAGCGCCACACCGCCCCCGAGCATGGCGAAGTTAATCAAAGCCTCCGTGTAATCGCTGCTAAAAATGGATTCAAACGCCAGGTTTTGACGGCTACAGCAGATATCAAACAGCTGGCGCAGGGTCGTGTCTGGCGAGGGTAACGCCAGCGGATAGCGCTGAAGCTGCGCCAGCGAGATATGTTTTTTAACGGCAAGCTCATGGTGCGGAGAAACCAGCGCCATAATGGGCGCGGGCTGCCTAAGGGCAACGGTAATATCCGCCTCAGGCTTGAGGCTAAAAGTAATGCCGATATCTGCATCGCCTTCCCTTACATACCGAGTCGCTTGGGCGGGCGCCCCCACCATCAGGTGGAAATGTATACCGCTGTAACGCTTGCGAAAAGCCGCGATTGCCGCGGGTAAAAAATCCACGGCAAAGCCTTCCGAACTAGCCAAACGTACCTTACCCCGCTGTAACCCACGCAACGCCATTATTTCGCTACCAATGCGGTCTGCTTCAAGCTGCATATGGCGAGCATGCACCGCCAGCAGCTCGCCTGCGGCGCTGGGCACCATGCCGCGGGCACGGCGTTCAAACAGCAAGGTATCCAGCTCACTCTCCAACCGGGCAATCTGACGACTGATGGCTGAAGGCGCCACATTTAGCTTCCCTGAGGCTTCACTGATAGAGCCACAGCGCACCACCTCGAGGAAGTAGCGTAACGCCGTTTCTTGTAACACGCGTGGATTCATAACGTCTCCCTTAGCCATAAGCATTGCCAAAACGGCAATGATAAATTCTAAACATTGCACTGGCGGCATGACTAATCAATAGATTAGTTTTAACTCAAGGCGGCGGCTCATCTAAAAAAATAAAAGCCTCGCTGGTACGCCAAACGCTCATAACCTTCCTTTATTAAAAAACGAGGTATGGCATGCAAACACCTAGAACTCTCTACTGCATTACGTCACTTGCTTTACTCAGCATCGCGACACCCGCATTAGCTGGCAAGGCCAACGATACGCTGGTCTATGCGTCTGACAGCGAACCCGAGAACGTTAGCCCCTACCATAACAATCTGCGTGAAGGCGTTATCCTCGCCCACCTAGCGTGGGACACGCTGATTTACCGCAACCCGCAAACCAACGAGTATGAGCCGCGCCTGGCCACCGAGTGGGAGTGGGCCGATGATAAAACCCTGGACCTTGTGCTGCGCGAAGGCGTGACCTTTCACAACGGCGAAGCCTTCAACGCTGACGATGTGGCATTCACCTTCAACTACGCGGTATCCCCCGAATCGCGAGTGGTGACACGCCAAAATGTTGACTGGATTGAAAGCGTTGAGAAGCTTGATGAGTACGAAGTGCGCATTCACCTCAAAGAGCCTTTCCCGGCAGCCCTTGAGTACCTTTCCGGCCCAATGCCAATTTACCCCGATGAGTATTTCCAGGAAGTGGGTATCGAGGGTTTTAGTCGTGAGCCCGTAGGTACCGGCCCTTACCGGATTACCAACGTCCGCCCCGGGGATGGGGTTAGCCTGACACGCTTTGATGACTACTTTGCCGACAGTCCTATTGGTCAGCCGGAGATCGCTAATATCGAGTTCAAGGCCATTGCCGATGCGGACTCACGTATGGCGCAATTAATGTCCGGTCAAGTCGATTGGATCTGGCGCGTGCCGTCGGATCAAGCTGAGTCGTTAAGCGGTATGTCTCAGCTTAGCGTGCTTGGCGGCGAAACCATGCGGGTGGGTTATATCGGGCTGGATGCCGCAACACGGGAAGATTCACCGCTAAATGACCTTCGCGTACGCCAAGCCATCAATCATGCGATGAACCGGGAAGGGCTCGCTAACGACCTAGTACGCGGCGGCAGCCAGCCCCTCTACGCCCCCTGCTTCCCGACTCAGTTTGGCTGTGAAACACAAGACGTTATTGAGTATGAGTACGACCCTGACAAAGCCCGCGAACTACTCGCCGAGGCCGGTTACGCCGATGGCTTCGACATTGACCTTCATGCCTACCGTGAACGGGATTACGCCGAAGCAATGATTGGCGACCTGCGTGCAGTGGGCATCAATGCCAACCTGCGCTTTATGACCTCCCCCGCGTTGCTGGAGCTTCAGCGCAACGGTCAAACCGATATGTCGTTCAAAGCCTGGGGCTCCTTCTCTATTAACGATGTCTCGGCGTTCGTCAGCGTCTACTTCACAGGCGGCATTGACGATCTCTGGCAGGACACCCAGGTGCAGGAGTGGTTACAAGTCGCCGATACCTCGGTAGATCCTGATGTGCGCTTAGAGCACTACCAAAAAGCGTTCGCCCGCATTTCCGAGCAAGCGTACTGGGCACCGCTGTTTTCCTACTCCACCTACTACGCCCACACCGCTGATCTTGAGTTCACTGCTTACCCCGACGAACTACCGCGCTTTTACGAGGCAAGCTGGAAGTAACGGCGTGGTATTTGAACTATCGGCAGCCGTGGCTCTTCCCACGGCTAGCCTTCTATAGCGAAGGGGTGATGCTTTATGTGGGCATTTGTTTTCAAGCGCACGCTAATAGCGCTTAGCGTCGCTCTGACTATTTCGGTTCTCTGCTTTAGTCTGCTGCAGCTCTCGGGTGACTTGGCGCTCTCCATTGGCGGCCCCGAGGCCACCGCCGAGCAGGTAGAACAAATCCGCGTTGATTACGGCCTGGACCGCCCGGTGATTCAGCAATTTACCACTTGGCTGTGGGGAGCCGTGCAGCTCGACTTTGGGCGTTCATATTACTACCAAAGCGAGGTAATGGATCTAGTCGTTGAGCGACTACCGGTGACGATGACCCTAGGAATATTGGCCTTGGCGATTGCGCTGGGCGTGTCTATTCCCCTCGGTGTGGTCGCCGCGCTCAAACGTGGCAGCTGGATAGACCGTATGGCCATGGCGATTGCGGTTACCGGTCAGGCAATGCCGAACTTCTGGTTTGGCTTAACGCTAATCATCGTATTTGCCGTCAAGCTGCAATGGTTTCCGGCCGCGGGCAGCGATAGCTGGCAAGGCTTTGTACTGCCCGCTATTGCGCTGGGCTATTACGCTACCCCCGCCATGATGCGGCTCACCCGTAGCGGCATGCTGGAAGTACTAGAAGCGGACTACATTCGCACCGCACGGGCCAAAGGGCTGCGCACCGGGTCGGTAATCTTCAAACATGCGTTACGCAATGCGGTGATTCCTGTGGTGGCGCTGGCTGCCGTGGAACTGGGTTTTATGCTCGGCGGCTCAGTGGTGATAGAGACTGTCTTTTCGCTACGCGGGCTGGGGCAACTGGCCTGGAACGCTATTTCCCGCAATGACTACCCGGTTGTTCAGGCCATCGTTCTGATCATTGCGCTGTTCTATATCGTGCTGACGCTACTTGCCGACATTCTCAACGCAGTACTCGACCCACGCCTACGCGCGCGCTAACGGAGAACACCATGGCACAAACCCTTTCCCCACCGGCGGCGGCCGCGCAACGCCCAGCGGATACTTGGTCTTCGCGGCTGGTTCGCAGCACGCTCAATAACCGCAACTTAACTATCGGGTTATTGATCATTACTTCACTCGGGATTATTGCGCTTCTGGCGCCGTGGTTGGCTCCCCATGACCCCTATTTACAGGACACCGCCAATCGCATGGTGCCGCCGATTTGGCATGAAACCGGGAGCTGGACACACCCATTAGGCACCGACCGCCTCGGCCGCGACTACCTGAGCCGCCTAATTTATGGCTCCCGGATTTCACTCTTTATCGGGCTGGTGGTGGCGCTCATTTCAGGGCTAATTGGCACTACGCTAGGCGTGTTGGCAGGCTACTTTGGCGGTCGCGTCGATGCTGTGGTGAGCTACTTGCTCACCACCCGTCTTGCCATGCCTGTGGTGTTGGTAGCACTGGCCATGGCGTCGCTGATGGGTGGGTCGATGCTCTCGGTAACACTATTGCTAGGGCTGCTGCTGTGGGATCGTTTTGCCGTCGTTGCCCGCTCGGCTACTCAGCAATTGCGCGATGCTGAGTATGTGCAAGCCGCTCAGGCGCTAGGTTGCCCGTTACCTTACATTCTACTGCGTGAGGTGCTCCCCAATATTGCGGGCGCACTGATCGTGGTGGCTACTCTCGAAGTCGCCAACGCCATTTTGCTCGAAGCAACGCTGTCGTTTCTGGGCATGGGCGTACAGCCACCATCTCCCTCCTGGGGGCTGATGATCGCCGAAGGCAAAACCTATATGTTCTTTCAGCCCTGGGTGATTACGATCCCCGGCGGTGCGCTGTTTATGCTAGTGCTGGCGATTAACTTGCTGGGTGATGGACTGCGCGATCTCAGCGCACCGGGAGGCCGCAATGAGTAATCTATCAACCGCTGAGCATTCCGCGGCAACAAGCTCGCCTCTACTGACGGTTAAACAGCTGCGCGTCGACTTGCCCGTGGCAAAGGGCACCCTTCACGCGGTACGGGGTATCGACTTTCACGTTGAGCGTGGAGAAATGCTCTGTCTTGTAGGTGAATCAGGCTGTGGTAAATCCATGACCTCGCTGGCATTAATGGGCCTACTGCCGCGCAAGGCGCAGGTAAACGCCGACTGCCTCAACTTTGACGGCGTTGATCTCCTTACGGTGCCTGAACGCGAGCGCAGCAATCTTCGCGGTGCACGCATGGCGATGATTTTTCAAGAGCCCATGACCGCCCTCAACCCCGCCTACACCCTGGGCAATCAGCTCTGCGAAGCCCTGCGCCGCCACCAGCGGGTATCGCGTCAAGCGGCCCACGATCGCGCCCTCTATTTGCTTAAACGAGTCGGCATTAGCGCTGCAGAAGAGCGAATGCGCCAATATCCCCACCAGCTTTCGGGCGGGTTGCGCCAGCGGGTGATGATCGCCATGGCACTAATGTGTGAGCCCGATTTGATCATCGCCGATGAACCCACCACTGCATTAGATGTGACGATTCAGGCGCAAATCCTGCATCTGCTACGCGACTTACAGCAGGAGTTTGGCACGGCGATCATTTTCATCACCCACGACTTGGGTGTCGTTGCGCGTATCGCCGACCGGGTCGCCGTGATGTATGCCGGCGAAGTGATTGAAACCGCCTCTGCACAGGCCCTCTTTAAAGCCCCCAGCCATCCCTATACCCAAGGTTTGTTGCGCTGCATACCGACGCCCGGCAAGACACTGCCAGGCAGTCGTTTGCAGGCGATCCCAGGCGTAGTGCCCAGCTTGGTAGGCAAAATCGAGGGCTGCGCCTTTTGCAATCGCTGCGATCAAGCGGATGAGCGGTGCCGAACCACGCCCCCCTTACAGGCAGTGGCAGGCGAGCACTTTTCACGCTGCCACTTTGCCCATCAGCTAGCCAGCCCAGCGCCACTAAACGATCAGGAGGTAACGTCATGACAAACACCACCTCTCCTGCAAACAGTATGGATCCTCTTGCCCTCGAACTCTGCGCGCTGTCTAAAACGTTCAAACTGGGCGGTGGCATGCTACATAAGCCTCAAACCCTAAAAGCAGTCAATGAGGTATCGCTACGCGTTCCGCGCGGCCAGGTGATGGGGCTGGTGGGCGAATCAGGCTGTGGCAAGAGCACCTTGGCCAAGATGCTGCTGGGGCTGACACCCCCTAGTTCAGGCGATGTGCTGATCAATGGCAAAGCGATTGTTAACGCTAACCAAAAGGCACTGGCCCGGCATATACAGCCGATATTCCAAGACCCTTATTCGTCGCTTAACCCACGCCAGCGGATTGCTCAGATCGTTGGTTTACCGCTACGTATTCACGCGCTAGGCACGCCCCGTGAACAGGCAGCGAAGGTCGATCAGATGCTTGACCTGGTCGGCCTACCCAAACGCGCCGCCCAGCAATACCCTGGGCAAATGTCAGGGGGGCAGCGCCAGCGGGTGGCGATTGCCAGAGCGCTAATTATGCGCCCTGATCTGGTGATTTGTGACGAACCCACTTCCGCGCTGGATGTATCGATCCAGGCGCAGATCCTCAATCTACTGCTCGACCTTAAAGATGAGTTTGGCCTTACCTACCTGTTTATTAGCCACGACCTCGCCGTGGTCGAACATCTCGCGGACCGGCTCGCGGTCATGTATCTAGGCCAGATTGTCGAAGAGGGTACCCGTGAGCAAATCTTCACCTCACCACGCCACCCATATACCCAAGCGCTACTCGCTTCCGCGTTGACCCCGGAGCCAGGTCTAGGCGTGCCCGACATAGGCCTGGGGGCAGGCCAGCCCGACCCCACTCAGCCACCTTCAGGCTGCGCTTTTCACCCCCGCTGCCCAATCGCTCAACCGCAATGCTCAGAGCAGACACCCAAGCTGAGCGCTATTACGCATGCTTCCGGTCAAGCTTTTGGCAAGGGCAGCCAGGCGCGTGTCGCCTGCCACCTTGCCTAAACATATTTAATCAATATTTAACGTTAAAAGGAGTGCCTATGACGCGCCAACACGCCTTAGATCATGCCAAAGCTTACTTTGACAGCGGCGATTTTTATGACCAGCTTGCCCCGCGCATTGCCATCCGCAGCGAAAGCCAGGAATCGAATAGACAGGAAGAGCTTCACCGCTACCTTACTGAACAGATCATTCCGGATATTGAGCAGCTCGGTTTTAGCTGGGACATTGTTGATAACCCGGCTGAAGGGTTTGGGCCGTTTCTGCTTGCTGAACGCCTTGAGCCAGAAGCCTCGTTCAGCGTATTAACTTACGGTCATGGCGATGTCATCCGCGGCTATGACGACCAATGGGCTGAAGGGCTTTCGCCCTGGAAAATCACCCAGCAAGGTGATCGCTGGTACGGGCGTGGCACGGCGGATAACAAAGGCCAGCACACCATCAATTTAGCCGCGCTGGGCTGCGTGCTGAAAGCAAGCAATGGGCGCCTGGGCTATAACGTTAAGCTGGTGCTGGAAATGGGCGAGGAGACGGGCTCCCCTGGCTTAAAAGAGATCTGCCACCGCAACCGTGACCGCCTCGCCGCCGATGTGTTTATTGGCTCAGATGGGCCGCGTTTGAATGCCGACGCTCCCACGCTGTTTTTAGGTTCACGGGGTTCCTTCAATTTCGACCTTAAACTCCAGGCCCGTGAAGGCGCTCACCACTCGGGCAACTGGGGTGGCGTATTAAAAAACCCTGCGGTGCGTCTGGCCAATGCACTCGCCACACTGGTGGATGCCAACGGCGTTATTCAAATCCAAGGCCTACGGCCTGACCCAATACCCGAAGCCGTGCGTAAAGCGCTCGCCGCATTGGAAGTCGGCGTCGGCGACAATGCCCCCACTATCGACACTGACTGGGGTGAGCCAGGACTATCGCCCGCTGAACGACTGTTTGGCTGGAACACCTTAGAAGTGCTCGCCATGAAGGCGGGCAACCCGGATGCCCCGGCCAATGCTATTCCGCCAACGGCCTATGCCCACTGCCAACTGCGTTATGTGGTGGGCAGCGACCAGGACAATTTTCTCGTCCATT
>Ga0208919_1000967_pt1 | contig 17560 bp, 18 predicted proteins | sample 4_EtaG_FD_184076 | JGI IMG/M metagenome (GOLD analysis project Ga0208919, IMG submission 184076) | Marine viral communities from the Subarctic Pacific Ocean - 4_ETSP_OMZ_AT15127 metaG (SPAdes) (version 3) | ecosystem: Environmental > Aquatic > Marine > Oceanic | place: Pacific Ocean | collected...
ATCTAACGCAATAATCAGAATAGCGTAAGGGAGAACAACGGATGTCCGTTGACAGAACATTCACAGTCACGGTCGTAAGCACCGGTTCTGGCAATAAATATTTTATTGATGGAGTTCAACAACCTACCTTAGAATTAGTTGAAGGTGCTACTTTTAGATTTGATCAATCTGATAGTTCAAACAGTAGTCACCCTTTAAGACTTTCAACAACAAGCGACGGGACACATGGTGGTGGAGACGCATATACAACTAATGTAACAACAAATGGAACTCCAGGATCATCTGGAGCCTATACCCAAATTCAAGTAGCTTCAAGCGCACCAACTTTATATTATTATTGTACAAATCACTCTGGCATGGGTGGTCAAGCGAACACACCTGACGCAGATTTTTGGGGTGCAGGTAATTGGAGTGCTAATCTTTGGGGTATAAGTGAGGCTTTTACAACAGGTTATGGTTCAAAAAGTTGGAACTCTTCTGGTACATGGGGAGACATGGGTGATGAAACAATTTTCCCAACAGGTTTTGGTTTAACTTCATCTATTGGATCAGTTACTGTAGATGCAGAAATAAATACCGGATGGGGTAGAGCAGCTTGGAATGATGATGCGTGGGGCATTCAAGGTGATATATTATTAGATGGTCAACAAGCAACAGCAAGTGTAGGATCTATTTCACCTGCTGATGTTATGGGATTAACAGGTGTTTCTTCAACAGCAAGTGTTGGATCACCAACAATTTTAGGGGATGTAACAACATCATTAACAGGAGTTTCTGCAACGGTTTCTGTAGGATCAATTTCTCCTGCGGATGTAATGGGGTTAACAGGAGTTTCAGCAACTTCTTCTGTAGGTTCTATATCTCCTGCAGATGTTATGGGACTAACTGGTGTTTCTGCAGATTTTAGACTTGGACAAACAAATCAAAATAGTAATCCACTTGTAAGTTTAACAGGAGTTTCAGCAACTTCTTCTGTAGGTTCTTTAACTCCTGCAGATGTAATGGGATTGACAGGAGTCTCAGCAACTGGTAGTGTTGGAACATTAACTCCCGCAGATGTAATGGGATTAACGGGAATTGAAGCAACTGCTTCAGTAGCTGCATTCGGTACTGCAACAGGTTTTGGAATTCAAGCATATCAAGCTATTGACACAGGTTCTAATACAAGTTATACAGACGTAGCAGCGTAATAGGAGATAAAAATTATGGCATCAACATACACACCTTTAGGGGTAGAACTTCAAGCAACTGGTGAAAATGCCGGTACGTGGGGGACAAAAACTAATACTAATTTACAAATTATAGAACAAATTTCAGGTGGTTATACAACACAAAGTATAGCTGGTGGTGCACAAACAACTGCTTTATCTGTTTCTGATGGATCAACTGGTGCTACTCTTTCTCATAGAATGATTGAGTTTACAGGTACGATTACAGGTAACCAGATTGTAACAATACCTTTAGACGTTCAAACTTTTTATTTTTTAAGAAATTCAACATCTGGTTCATATACAGTTCAATTTAAATATGCTTCAGGTTCTGGTGATAGTTTTACTTTTGCAGCAGGAGACAAAGGTGATGCCGTTGTATTTGCTACAGCAAATGATGGTACAAATCCAGATATTGACACTTTACCATCTGGAGATGTTACTACTTCAGGAACACAAACTTTATCAAACAAAACTTTAACAGCTCCAAAAATTGTAGACGCAGGTTTTATTGCAGACGCAAACGGAAATGAACAAGTCATATTTCAAACAACTTCCTCTGCGGTAAATGAATTAGAAATAACTAATGCTGCAACAGGTAATCCACCAATCATAGGTGCGAGTGGAGAAACAAATGTTGATGTTCATATAAAACCAAAAGGTTCTGGAGAAACTAGAATTGGAACAGGAGCAGCTGCAGCTACACTTACAACAAGTGGTGCCTATGATTTAGTGTTAGACACAAATTCAGGAACTAACTCAGGTACAATTACAATTACTGATGGAGCAGATGGAAATATTAATATTGCACCAAACGGAACTGGTGTTGTTCAAGCTGGTGGTTCTGCAGTAAAAGTTGCAGGAAAAGAAACTATTTGGGTTCCAGCAACTGCTATGTATCCTAATACTACAAACGGATGTGCGGATCTTGCACAAACAGAATTATCAAACGGCCCTGAACTTAAAACTTTAGATTTTGATAAAGACTCAGATGAATTTGCACAGTTTGCTGTTGCTTTTCCTAAGTCATGGAATGAAGGCACAGTAACTTTTCAAGCATTTTTTACAGCTAATACAACAAACACAGGAACAACATCATGGGCTTTGCAAGGTGTTGCGTTAGCAGATAATGGAGATCTAAATACTGCTTTTGGCACTGCAGTTGCACCAACTGCAAAAGCTATGAGTGGTACAGCAAACGATTTAGCAGTAACAGCGGAAAGTGGAGCGGTAACTATAGCTGGTTCACCAAGTACAGATGAATACGTTTTCTTTCAAATATCTAGAGACGTTTCAGCAGATGATTTAACAGCTGATGCAAAACTATTAGGAATTAAATTATTCTTTACTACTGACGCTGCTAACGACGCATAATAGGAGTTAAGAATGAAAAACATTGATACGCCTTTAATAGTTGAAAAAGGTCATAAGAAAAAAGACGATAAAAAGAAATCTTTCGGATATCAAGTATTAGGTTTTGGAGGAGGCTCTGTTCCTAAAAAATACATTGTTGCTTGTGGTGGAGCAGCTACTGTAACAGATGGAGATTTTAAAATTCATTTTTTTACTTCTGACGCTACATTTACTATCTCTTGCGCAGGTAACTCAGCTGGTAATAACGTTCTTCAGTATTTAGTTATAGCAGGCGGTGCTGGTGGGGCCGGCCCCGGAATCGGATCGGGAGGCGGAGGCGGAGGCGGCCTTAGACAATTTTTAGGTATATGCAATCCCGCTATGCCAGAAGATTTAAGTGCTCCTGCAGGATTAACTGCTGCAGCGCAATCATATCCTATTCAAGTTGGAGGTGGTGGTTCAGCTCAAAATAATGGTGAAAGTTCAATATTTAGTACAATCACATCTGCTGGAGGTGGAAGTTCTTTTCCATCAGGTTCATTTGGACCATATGGTAATGGAAAAAATGGCGGATCTGGAGGCGGAGGATCTGGAGGAAGTCATAGCGGTGTAAGTTCTCAAACTGCCGCTGGCGGATCTGGTAATACACCTCCTCAAACTCCACCTCAAGGTAAAAATGGTGGTAATGGATATGTTGGTTATCCTGGATGTCATGGAAATCAAGGTGGCACAGGAGGCGGAGGCGGATCAGCTAGAACTACTGGATCAAGTGTTCCAACTCCAAACCCATCTGATTATCAAAGAGGCGGAAGAAATGGAGCACATGGATACGCTATCGCTAATTCTTTTTTTGGTCCAGCAGCACCTAGTTATGGTGATACTAATCCATCTTATTCTTGTACTAGAAGTTTCACAGGTGGAGGTGGAGGCGGCGTAATGCCTTCTACACCACAATATCCAAAAGGTGGAGGAACTGGTGGATATGGGGGCGGAGGAGACTCATCGGGAGCACCTTTCTGGCCATCTACACCACAAGGACATCACAACGGCGACACTAATAAAGGCGGCGGTGGCGGCGGAAATGGTGGATCGGGAGGTTCAGGTTTAGTAGTAATTAAATACAAATTTCAAAATTAACTTATGGCACACTTTGCAAAATTAGATACGGATAACACAGTTTTAGGAGTGCACGTTGTGGCAGACAATGACTGTTTAAAAGATGGTGTTGAAGATGAAGCAACAGGTATTGCATTTTTAAATAATGTAAACGGTTGGGAAAAATGGAAACAAACTTCTTACAATGCTACAATTAGAAAAAGATTTGCAGGTATAGGAGATACTTACGATGAAACTAGAGATGCTTTTATAGCACCTAAACCATATCCTTCATGGATACTAAATGAAACTACTTGTGAGTGGGAAGCACCTGTAGGTAAAACAACTTATTATCTTTTAGAATTAAATAGCGATGGGACTGGTCCAGGCACTTTTACAGAACATGACGCTGAAGGAAACCCAGTTGAAATTCATCAAGTATGGAATGAAGAAGATCAATCATGGGTTCCACACGAACTAAATTTTGCAACCACAGAGATAAGAGTAAATCCAGATCCTTCAACTAAATATCAACCAACAAAACCTGATGTTGACGAGTAATTGACTTTTTAGTTAAAAAATATATAAGAAAGATAGAAATGATAAAGAAAAAGTTATCCGAAACTATAATCTGTACAGATTATTTACCTGAATTATCTAAAGTTAATAATGATGAGATTGATCAAGTTATTATAAAAGACTATTTAAATAATCCACCACAAAATATTTTTGATGATGTTGAGTTAAGTCCAAACAAAAATATTACTTGGGTTATGGATTACGCAAGATCAAAGTTTAAATTAACTGTAGACAGAGAAACTTTAATTCCTATTCTTGGAATTGGAAAAATAGAAAAACCGGGTGAGAGTGGTTATAATAAAAATTATCACAATCAATATGAGTTAAATAAATCTCCTGATTTTATAGTTATATATTGTGGTAATACAAACTCTGGAGAAGTTATAATTCAATACCATAACTTTAGAAAAGCTGTTTGTTATTGGTCAGTACCCATGGAGAAGAACAAGATAATAATATTTAATGGTAATTTAAATTATTTTATGACTAAGAATGAAGAGGAAAAAGACAGGATTACGTTTACGCAACTTTGTCAAATTTATTAAAATGTTGGGCAAATATTTTTATTGGTATTTTACCAAAGCTTTACATAACGTTGTTTGTGATAGCATTATAAAATTAGGTAAAAATAAAAAATTAAATAAAGCTAAAATAGGTGGTGATGGTTATAATAAAGATATTAGAAACTCTAATGTAACTTGGTTAGATGATTTTTGGTTGTATAGATATATTCATCCTTATGTGCAAATAGCAAATAAAAATGCTGGCTGGAATTATCAATGGGATTTTTCTGAAAGCTTTCAGTTTACAGAATATAAAAAAAATCAATTCTATAGTTGGCATAGAGATTCTTGGGATAGTCCATATAAAGATCACAATAATAAAAACTTTAATGGTAAAATAAGAAAACTATCTGTTATTTGTTCTTTAGTAGAACCTAATGATTTTAAAGGTGGAGAATTATTATTTCAACCAAGAGATCAAACTAACTCTGATATAACAATAGAGTGTAAAGAAATATTACCCAGAGGATCTATTGTAGTATTTCCATCTTATGTTTTTCATAAAGTAAACCCAGTAACAAAAGGAAAAAGATACAGTCTAGTATCTTGGAATTTAGGAGTGCCATTTAAATGAATAAATTATATAAAGAATCTTATTTCTCTTCACCTATATGGTACATGGATGCGCCAGAGTTTTTAAAAGATTTAAATAAAGCTTCTGACCCACATATTAAAGAAGCTCAAAATTTATTAAAACCAACAGTCGAAGAACGAAAAAAATTGTATAAAAAAAACATTGGTGATTTTGCATTAGTTGCTCACTCTGGATCTTTGTTATCCGATATGAAATTTAGACCTTTTACAGAATATGTTGGAAACATGTCAATAAGATTGTTAGAAGAAATGGGATACAATCTACAAGGATTTAATACTGCTTTTACCGAATTATGGGTACAAGAGTTTTCTAAAAAAGGTGGAGGACACCATAGTTTACATACTCATTGGAACGGACATATATCTGGATTTTATTTTTTAAAAGCTAGTGAAAGAACTTCAGGTCCTATATTCCAAGACCCTAGATACGGTGCTCTAATGAATGGGCTACCTAGAAAAGATAAAAAAAGTGTTCACGAAGAATCTAATTATGAAGTTTTTTTTCAACCTGCACCAGGTAAGTTAATGTTCTTTCCTTCGTATCTACCGCATATGTTTTCAGTAGATTCAGGAATAGATCCTTTTAGATTTATTCATTTTAACATAAGAGCAATTCCAGCAGGAGTTTAAAGTGTTATATCCTAATTTATCAGTAGATAATTTTTTTACTTATCCAGAAAAAATAATAGAATTTGCTAACAATTGTAAATTTAATGCAAACGATGATGGTCGTTGGCCTGGTTATAGAACAGATATGTTACATGAAATAAATGTAGATTTTTTTAATTTTATTACTCAACAAATAGTTACTTGTTTGTATCCTGTTGATTTTAAAAAAATGGCTTGGAAAGCTTCTTCAACATTTCAAAAAATACCTGGCAACATTTATAAAAATGTAGGATGGATTCATAATGATGCTCCTTCTGAATTTACAAGTATAATATATTTAAGTAATCATAAAAAGTGTGGAACTTCATTATATATGCATAAAAGTTTTGATAGATTATCTAGAAACGAAAATTTTAAAAGAGAGGGATATTTAAAACAAGATCCAATATTAATAAATAAAAAGAAACCAGTTAAAGAAAACAATGCAAATTATGAAAAAGTATTTACATTTCAATCTAGATTTAACAGAATGATTTTATTTGATGCAAATCATCCTCATGGGGCAGACAAATTTTACGAAGAAGATTGTCAAGAAGATAGATTAACTTTAATAACTTTTTTTCATAGTTTATTTAATCGATCAGGAGAACCTATAAAATATCCTAGTGTGGAGTTAAAAAGAAATGAGCTTTAAAAATAAAAAATATTTGGTTATTAAAAATGCAATCTCTAAAGAGTTAGCTACTTTTAATTATAACTACCTGTTGATGAAACAACAAGTTCATAAAACTTTGACTGAAACAAATTACCTGCCAATTAATGATAGCACTTTTGGAACATATACTGATGATCAAGTAAGAGGCACTTATTCTAATTATGGAGATATTGCTATGGACACGTTATTGTTATTAGTAAAACCTTTAATGGAAGAAAAAACTAAAATTAAATTACTTGAAACATATTCATATGCTAGAATTTATAAACCAGGAGACGAATTAAAAAGACACAAAGACAGACCTTCTTGTGCTATATCTTGTACTATGAATTTAGGAGGAGATCCATGGCCTATATTTATAGAACCATCTGGCAAAGAAAACAAAAAAGGAAAAAAAGTAATTTTAGGTCCTGGTGATTTATTAATATATAGAGGTTGTGATTTAGAACATTGGAGAGAACCTTTTACAGGAGATAATTGTGCACAGGTTTTTTTACATTATAATGACTCTAAAGAACAAAAAAATATATTTGATAACAGACCACATTTAGGTTTACCTTCTTACTATAAGAAAAATGTCTAAACATATAAAATTAAAAGATGGCACTGAAACTATTCATGTGTTTAAAAATTTTTTAGATTATAATTTGTGTGATTATTATTTTAAACAAATAAACGATTTAGGTCCTGGTGTTTATGACTGGGACGTTAGATCAAAAGATATTACAAAAGACAAAAAAATAGTAAACAAAGTAAGAAAGTTTCTTTGTAAACAATTAAATGTTGATCTTGAAATAGATCAAGCGCAACTACAAAATTGGAACGTAGGTAGTCGTTCGGGTTTTCATAGACATCAAAATAGAGAAGGTGATGGAGTAAGAGATACAGCTTTAAATAGTTTAATTTATTTAAATGATGACTTTGAGGGAGGCGAATTCATAACTCCTAATAACTCTTACAAACCAAATAAAGGAGACTTGACTTTTTTTAATGGATATACATTATGGCATGGTGTTAATGAAGTTTTAAAAAAAGATAGAAAGACAATAATTTTTTGGTGGGAATGATAAAAAAAATTACAATAGTTGGAGGAGGATCTGCTGGTTGGATGACAGCTGCAACTTTAGTAAAAGCTTTTCCAAATAAAAAAATAACTTTAATTGAATCACCTAATATTTCAACAGTGGGAGTTGGTGAAAGCACCATAGGTGGTATTAGAAACTGGACAAACTTTATAGGTATAGATGATCAAGATTTTTTATCTTCTACTGATGGTACATATAAGTTAAGTATTAGGTTTCAAGATTTTTATAAAAAAGGAACTTTCTTTCATTACCCATTTGGTGAACCTCTTACTAGAGGAAATGATTGGTGGTATAAAAAATTCTTAGATCCAAAGTTATCTAATTCAGATTATGCTGATTGTATGTTTCCACAAATGGCTTTTGTAAATAAAAATAAATTATCTTATGATAATCCAAAAGTTCAACCTTTTAATTTTGATACAGATACGGCTTATCATTTTGACGCCACTAAATTTGCAATATGGCTAAGAGATAATTTGTGTATTCCAAAAGGAGTAATTCATATAAAAGAAGATATAAAATCTATAGAACAAAACGAAGAGGGCATTAAATCATTAAATAAAAAACATAAAGCAGATTTGTTTATTGATTGCACAGGGTTCAAAGCTTTATTGATAAAAGAAACTTTAAAAGAACCGTTTGAATCCTATTCTGATTTATTGCCTAATGACTCTGCTTGGGCAACTAGAATACCTTATAAAAATAAAAAGAAAGAATTAGTTCCATATACTAATTGTACAGCTATAGAAAATGGTTGGGTTTGGAACATACCTTTATGGTCAAGAATGGGCACAGGTTATGTTTACTCAAGTAAATTTGTAGATGATGAAACTGCCTTAAAACAATTACAAAAACACTTAGGCACCAAAGATTTAGATTTTAAAAATATAAAGATGAGAGTTGGTATTCACAAAAGATTGTGGGTAAAAAATGTAGCCGCTATTGGTTTAGCAGCTGGATTCATAGAACCATTAGAAAGTAATGGCTTGTATTCAGTGCATGAATTTTTATTTTCACTAGTTAGAAACTTAGAAAGAGAACATATATCTCAATGGGACAAGGATAATTTTACATTTCAATGTAAATCTAGTTTTAGAAATTTTGCAGAGTTTGTAGCTTTTCACTATGCTTTAACTCAAAGAACAGATACACCATATTGGAAAGCTAATTTTAACAAAACATGGGAAGAAAAATTAATTAATTTAGAATCTACACCATTACAGGGGTTTCATAAATATGCTAGTGAAAGAGCTTTTACATATTATCACGATCAAAAAGGTGGCTCTCATGCAATATCAGCAGGAATGAATTGGGCTCCTACTACTTTAAACTCTGTAGTTTGGATTACTAAATTAAGTAAAGAAAATTTATCTAAACAGTTTTGGCAACAGAAAGTAAATGAACTTGATAATAGAAAGAAATTATGGGAAAAAGCAGCATCTAAAGATTTGAGTTTCTATGATTTTATGCTAAAAAACATATATCAAAAGTAATTATTTGTTATATAATAGGCTGCTATGCTACAGAAAATAGGATTCCAACCAGGTATAAATAAACAAATCACACCCACAGGAGCAGAAGGTCAGTGGGTAGATTGTGATAATGTTAGATTTAGATATGGAACACCTGAAAAAATAGGCGGATGGAATCAATTAGGAACTTTAAATGAAAATGAACTTACAGGAGCAGGTAGAGGATTACATCATTTTGTTAATAGTTTAGGTAGAAAGTATGCTATTATAGGAACTAACAGAATATTATATGCCTATTCAGGAGGTGTATTTTATGACATACATCCTATTCAATCCACTACCACGCTTACTAACGCATTTACCACGACCAACGGATCACCAACTGTAACTATAACTTACTCTAGTGCACATAACTTAGTTCCTGGTGATATACTTTTATTAGATAATTTTACAACAATTACAGGATCTAATTTTAGTGCATCTGATTTTGATAATAAAAAATTTATGGTTGCAAGCACACCAACTAACATAACAGCAACACTTACAATGCCTTCAAATGAAAGTGGATCTGGTGCAACAACATCAGGTGGAATTAGGATACAAAAATATTACACAGTTGGTCCAGCTGTTCAAGCAAAAGGATTTGGTTGGGGACTAGGATCTTGGGGTGGTGAAGCAGCAGGTGCTATCACCACAACGTTAAGTGGTGCTTTATTAAATGACACTGCTGGAACTGGAGGATCAGGGACTTCAATTACATTAACAAGTACAACTAACTTTCCATCTTCAGGTACCAATTTTATTAAAGTAGGAACAGAGGAAATATCATACACGGGTGTTTCTGGTAATGACTTAACTGGTATTACAAGAGGAGTCAGAGGCACATCTAAAGCAGCTCATAGCGATGGGGCAACCGTTACGAACACATCTGATTTTGTTGCTTGGGGTGAAGCTGCATCAGGAGACTTAGTTCTTGAACCAGGGATGTGGTCACTAGATAACTTTGGTGACAAAGCTATTTGTTTAATTCATGATAGTGCTGTTTTTTCTTGGGACTCTAGTTTATCTAATGCAACAGATACAAGAGCAACAATTATAACTGGTGCACCAACAGCGTCACGTCACATGTTAGTATCTACACCGGATCGTCATTTAGTATTCTTTGGAACAGAAACAACTATTGGAGATACGTCTACACAAGACGATATGTTTATAAGATTTTCTGACCAAGAGGATATAAACACATATACACCTACAGCAACCAATACAGCTGGTACACAAAGACTAGCTGATGGATCACAAATTAGAGGAGCAATCAGAGGTAGAGATGCAATCTATGTTTGGACTGATACAGCATTATTTACACAACGTTTTGTTGGTCAACCATTTACGTTTGCGTTTGCACAAGTTGGAACTAACTGTGGACTTGTTGGACAAAATGCATGTGTTGAGGTTGATGGTTCTGCATATTGGATGTCAGAAAATGGTTTTTTTAGATATGCAGGTAAATTAGAATCACTACCTTGTTTAGTAGAAGATTTTGTTTATGACAGTATAAATTTAGCATCTGGTAATCAAATGGTGTCAGCAGGTTTAAATAATTTATTTGGTGAAGTAATGTGGTTTTATCCAGAAACAGGATCATCAGTTGTTAACAGAATGGTTTGTTATAATTATTTTGACTCATCAAGAGAAAGACCTGTATGGACAGTAGGTAGTTTATCTAGAACGATGTGGAGAGATTCTGCTGTATTTGGTTTACCACATGCTTTAGAATATGATGCAGATACCGACACGTCGTTTGATGTTGTAGGTAATACTGAAGGCAGAACAAGTTACTATGAACATGAAACAGGAACTGATCAAAATAGAAATGGTACGATTACAGCTGTAACAGCTAATATATTATCAGGAGATTTTGATATTACACAACAAAGAGCTTCAACAGGACAGTCAACAGGTATTGCAACGTTTAGAGGAGATGGTGAATTTATTATGAAAATAAGAAGATTTATACCTGATTTTATATCTCAAACAGGTGCAACTAGAGTTACGTTAAATTTAAGAAACTTTCCAAACGATACAGCAGCTAGTTCTGCATTAGGTCCATTTGATATTACAACATCTACACAAAAAGTTGATACACGTGCAAGAGCAAGAGCTATTGCATTAAAAGTAGAAAACACATCATCTAGTCAAAGTTGGAAATTAGGAACATTTAGATTAGATACACAACCAGATGGAAGAAGATAATGGCAAAAATAGTACAAGTATTAACTAGACCTTCACCTCAATATGATTTAGGTACAGCAGAAGCACAAGTAAGAGATCTTGATGCAATTGTAGAAAAATTAAATACGACGTTTCAAGAAGAATTAAAAGATGAGGTAGAAGCACAAAACTTCTTTTTAAATTAATGGCAAATAATTTTATAAATAAAAAAGTAGACTTAACAACAACAGATCTAACTACACTGTATACAGTGCCTAGTTTTAAGTCTGCTGTTGTCAAATCATTGTTAGTATCTGAAGATGCTGGATCAGGAAGCACAATAACAGTAACGCTAGTAAATTCTAGTGGTGCTATATTTAATTTATTTAAAGATAAGGCAATAGCATCTAAGGCAACAACAGAACTTTTAACACAGCCTTTAATTATGGAGGAAAGTGAAATATTAAAAGTACAAGCTGCTGACGCGAATGAGCTGCACGTCATAGCCTCTATATTAGAAATACAGCCAAGAGAGGTAACAACATAATGGAAGTAATAAAACCAACAAAAGTAGAGACAACATACAGGCACAAGAAAACAGGGGAACTTTTTAAAGAAAGAAAAGATTGGGAATCTAAAGGTTATAAAGAAAAAGACATGGCTCAAGACGTAAAAGTCATTATGCCGAGTCTTGATTTATTTGGAAAAACAAAATAGAATAGAACGATGGCAATTTCAAGAATGCAGACACCAAGACAGTTATACGGACTAGGAAGTTTTGTTAAAAAACTTACTAGAAAAGCAACTAGACCATTTACAAAAGTAGCTAGAAAAGTAGTGCCAAAAGAGATAGCTGGTATTTTAAGAATAGCTGCACCTTTTATGGGACCTGTTGCAGGACCATTAGCATATCTTGCAGGAACAGCTAAACAAACGGGTAGAATAAGTCCAATGGATTTAGCATTAGCTGCAATACCTCGAGCTTCAAAACTTAATTTACCCAATAAAAATTTTATTCCAGCATCAATACGTGGAGAAAATATAGGAGATCTTGTTAGAAACGTTAATCTTCCTTTTGATATAGGAACTATAGGAGATGTTGCTCTTGGTGATGATGGACGTGCCGGTATATTTGGAGCAGGTGGAGAAATGATAAATATTTTAAAATCACCTGGTGATTTTTTAAAAACAAAACCTGGTCAAGTATTATTAGGAGGCGGGAAAAGAGAAGCTATTGTAGATGGTAAACCTACAATGATAAAAGATCCGGAAAAATTAAATTTAATGAAAACCGCATCACTCGCATTAACAGGTGGTGAATACGTAAGAGCTAATAAAGCATTACAAAAATTGGCTGAAGATACAGGTGCTGAACCAATAGATGATCTAGTAACAACAAGTGGTGGCGTTACTGACTCTGACGCTTATGAAAAATTTTTAGAACGATTAGCTGCATTAAACGAAGAAGCATTTAGAGTTCCTGAAAGACTTAGACTAACTGCTAAAGATGGTGGTTTGATGAGAACTAACTTTGCAATGGGTAGCGATGATGATCCAAAACCATTACCAGAAGATCCAACTAAACCCATAAATCCTTTTGGACCAAAACCAATTAAACCATTAGGTGATATGAAGATGGCTGGTTTAGATAGAAAAGAAAGAGCTCAACAGTTAGCAGAAATGCTGGCTCAAGAAGAATTTGGTATGGATTTTTATGATCTTGATATACGAACTCAAATGAAAGTATATCAAATAGCATTAGATGAAATTGATAGTGGTGGTAACGCTATGGGTGGACTGCCTAATAACAGAATGAATTTTGCTCTTGGAACAAGGCCCACGGCTCAAGAATCTGGTTTAGGAGGGCTTCCAATTGAGGCAGATATGAGGTATACTGGTGGCTTCATGCCATACGGTGCAAAAGAAAAAGCCGATGACGTGCCTGCTAGATTAAGCAAAAATGAATTTGTATTTACTGCTGATGCTGTAAGAGCAGCGGGTGGTGGTAGTGTTCAAAAAGGTGCACAAAAAATGTATAACACTATGAAACAATTAGAAGCAAAACCTGAAGCGAAAGGGGTGATGGCATAATGGCTGAAGACGTAACACAAACAACCATAACACAAGCACCGGAATATTTACGACCGGGCATCGAAAAATTTTTAGATCTTTCAGTAGCGCAAGCTGGTGATGCAATTGATACATCAAAATTTGCACCATCAGTTGTAGGACTTGGAGCATTACAACAACAAGCACAACAACAAGCAGCAACACAAGCTGGTCTTGGCACATTACAATTTGATCCAACAACAGGTGCAGTGTCTGGCGTATCGGGTCAAGGTGTTGCAGGTTTTGAACCTTTCTTACAAACAGCACAACAAACAATGGGTGGTGTGCAACCTTTTATTACAGCAGCGGCTGGTAGAACAGGACCAACAGCATTTCAAGCATTTGAATCACCATATCAAACAGCAGTAAGAGATGCTACACTTTCATCTTTTGATGAACAAGCAGAAGCAAGAAGACAAGGTATTAGAGATCAAGCTGCAGCAATAGGATCACTAGGTGCTGGTAGAACAGGTGTTCAACTTGCAGAATACGATAGAAAATCTGACATGGACAGAGCATTATTACAAGCACAATTAAATCAAGCTGGTTTTACACAAGCTAATCAATTAGCTGCACAAGCATTTGGTCAACAAGGTCAATTAGCAGGATTACAATCTGGTTTAGCACAACAGCAACTTGGTCTTGCACAAATACAACCTCAATTAGCAGCACAATCCATAGGTATGGCTCAAGGTATTGGACAACAAGATTTAGCATTTAGACAAGCTGTTCAAGATGCGGCAGCACAAGGAAATAGAATGGCTGCGTTTGAACCAATTGATAGATTAGCAAGATTTGGACAAGGATTGACTGGTGTAGGTGGTGGACTTGGATCTGTACAAACTATGACAGGACCAGCAGCACCTCAACAAAGTCCATTGGCAGGAGCGATAAACACAGGTATAGGAGCGTTTACACTAGGTAAACTGTTTGGATAATGAACTATAAAGTAATGAAAAGACCTATGTTTAAGATGGGAGGCAAAGCTAACTCTCAAGGTACAGGTATTACATCAGGTTTAGATGAGAAAGTAAATATGACAGAGGGTAGAGTAAACTATCAAACCGGACCTATGATTGGTAATATGACTCAAGAACAATTTTTAGCTGCAAGTCCACAAGAACTAAATTTAGCTTTGTTAGGTATGAACAGAGAAGGTTTAGCTAATTTAGATAAATCAAGAGATTTGGTAAAACTACAAGCGTTAAGTAATCTTGCAACAAATGTATTACCTAATATTGAAAGTGGTGGTTTTACTGCTGTTACAGATTTTTTAAAAGATCCAATGACAACACAAGCTGCAGTTAAGGGTTTAACTAATCTAAGACAAATAGACATAGCAAAAGATAAATTGGCTAAAGAAAATTTAGCCAAAGTAATATCAAATCAAATAGGTTTGAAAAAAGATGAAGAAATGTTTGAATTTGGTAAAGAAAAATTTGAGTTTGAAAAGAAAAAATATGAAGATATGTATGGTTTAAAACTTGATGAAATAGAAATTAAAAGACAACAATTAAATAAAGAAACTGATAGAGAATTAAGAGAAAGATTTGGTAGAGAAGCAGACGCTTTATTAGCAGATTATAAAAGTGTAGATCAAATGCCGCCTGAAATATTTTCTGAATATGAAAGAAAAAATAAAATTGCATTAGGACAAGGATTTAAAACTAAAGCAGAAGCTAAAATTGCAGCTCTAGATGCAGTAAGTAGAATTACTAGTGTGGATGATATTGGTTTTAAAAAATTCAATGATTTAGTAGAACAATATGCTGCTAGTATATACTATGGTAAAGCTTTAGGTAATGCTATGGGTGGACTACCAAACAGAGTAGATAGAGCTATGGGTACACCTATGATGGGTGAGCAACCAATGAATCAAGGTATGGGTATGGCACAGACAACAAAACAAGATGTTGCTATGGAGACTCAAGGACAAGGCAATAATGTATATGCTATGTTAAGAGCTAGACTACCGCAAGAAGTATCAGATGAAGTTGTAAAACTTATTGCATATAACAAAGAAGCTTTTGCAGATTTTGCAAGTATTAAAAATCAAGAAGACGTATCATCATTTAATGATAAATACGGCGTACAGTTAGTCATAGATGTGGCTACCGTTTAAGGAGGCACATGGAAGAAACACAAAGAAAACTATCCCCATTCTTACAAGGAGCTTTAGAAAAAGACGAATCTGAAAGAAGTTTTTTAGAAAGAATGGCCGTAAATATTTACGGACCTATATTAGAGGCAGATCAAGATAAGAACAAACCTGCTGCTGTTTTAGATGAAGATTACAAAGACTTTGTAGAAACATTACCTGCAGATGTGCAACTAGATGTAGATAGATACTTAAATATATTTAGAAATGATCCAACACCTGTAATAGAATTTATAGATGAATACAAAGACAAAGGGTATTCTGATTACTTTAAAGACAGTAAAAATTTTACAGACATAGCTGATCAAAAAGATTTAGGAAGATATGCAGACTACAATTATCTTGGTGGCGGTGCATACGATGCATTGTATAGAAAAGACGATGCAGGGGACCAGGCTAGAAAAAAAGTTATGGAGTCTAAGTTTGTACAATTACAACTTGGACCTGGACATGGTTTATACACAGGTGTTAGAGGAACGGCAGAATTAATAGCTTCACTATCAGATTTATATTTAGATACAGAAACATTAGACAATGTACAAAGAGTATTACCAGAAGTAGATCTCACTGCTGTTTATGGGAATGAAGCGGGTGGTGTTGCAAAGTTTACATCTTTACTTACACAATATGGTACAGGTTTTGCATTAGCACAAAAAATTGCAAAAAGATTAATTGGTAAAGCTACTAAACAAAAACTTGCACAAAAAACAGCACAGAAATTAGCTAAAACAAAAACAGGTCAAGTAGGATTAAATCTTGCTAAATTTGGTGGTTACTGGGCATTACCTGGATTTGTAGCAGATACAACCGTGTCAGCAACAGGTCAAAAAAGTATTGGAGATTTGTTTGGTGATGAAGAAGGTAATATTTTAGAACAAGCGTTAGCAACTACAAAACTTGAAAGTTTAGAAGGTATCAAGGATCCGAAAGAGTATGCAGCTGCAGTATTAAGAAACAAATTAAAATTTGGTACAGAAGGTACAGCATTTTTAGGTGCTTTAACTTTAGTAGGTCCATCATTAAAAGGTGCTTCTAAAGCTGTTGGACTTGCGTCTACAAAAGTTATTGGTCCTACATTAACTGGTATGTCTAAAGTTTTAGCAAGTGAAAAAACAGGTTTACCACAAACATTTAGAGCAGTATCAAAAGGTATAGATAAAGCATTAACAAAAACAGGTATACCTAATTCAGATCTTTGGAAGTTTTCAGAGTATGGATTAAATATAAAAACATCTATTTTAAGAGTAATAGATCAGGTTTCACAAAACTTTAAATCAGGTGGCCCTTTCAGTGTTCAAACTAGAAACGAATTAAAAAAATTAGAGGGTTTAAATAAATCAGCTAAAAAATCTACAGACATATTTATGAAAGACTTAGACAGACAAATGTACAAGATGGCAGAGGCAGGTTTTAATGACATATTATTTAATTCAACAACAGCAACAAATGCTCTTAGACAATGGGGCAAAGTGTTAGAATACATGAAAGGTAACATAAAATTAGAGCAATTACCAAAACCATTACAGTCTTCTTCTTTTGCAATTAGAAAATTAATTGATGACTATACCACAGAGCTATCACCTATTTTAAAAACTATGAATGTGAAAGATGATCTTATAAAAAACATGGGTAGATATTTACACACGTCATACGAGATATTTAAAAATTCTAAATTTAGAGCTGACAAAGAAACTTATCAAAACGGTATAGATTATTTTGTAAAACTATTAAGATCATTTAACAAAGACATTGCACCATCAGAAGCAAAATTACAAGCAACAGCTCTTGTTAATAGAATACTTGCAATTG
>Ga0208919_1000968_pt1 | contig 17555 bp, 11 predicted proteins | sample 4_EtaG_FD_184076 | JGI IMG/M metagenome (GOLD analysis project Ga0208919, IMG submission 184076) | Marine viral communities from the Subarctic Pacific Ocean - 4_ETSP_OMZ_AT15127 metaG (SPAdes) (version 3) | ecosystem: Environmental > Aquatic > Marine > Oceanic | place: Pacific Ocean | collected...
GCGGCGACTCCTAGCGTAGCAAGCATAGGTGGTATACTACCAGAGGATAGAGGCGGAACAGGGCTTACATCTGCTGGTAATGCTATTGTTAACTCAAGAATACAAATGAATACTAATGGAAGTCTTACTTATAATAATAATGGTAGTGGTAATCCTACTATGAATACTCTTTCAGACGCTAATAATATTAGGTCTAGAATTACTACGGGATTGACTTCTTCTGGTATTGTAGCAACGACAGTTCCAACAGCTAAAGGGGGAACTGGAACAACGAATACCTCTGACTTTTTAAATTCGTCAGTTACTACCAGTTCTATTAATTCTGGTAATACTAGTCATAATTGGACTTTTTTCAGTGGCACGGAATACAGCCCGTCCGGCCTCACTCAAACAGTAGTAATAGATTGGAAGAATGGAGCAGGTACTTTAGTAGGACAATGTACAATAGTATCAGAATTAAATGACGACGATCAAAACTTAGATATTACTCGTACTTCAAATAGTGGAAGCATAAGTTTTAGCGGAAGTGGAGGTACCGCAGATCAAATTACTAGTACAACAAAATGTACTAAAAATGGGATTACTGTTACAGTTTATCATAATATAACAGATATAAGTGGCTGGGATTTTAAATAGGGCTAGCCGCCCAGACCAAAAGGCCTAGTCTAGGGGGATAGGGAATGAGTATAAAAATAACAGGAGCTAATGTATATCTGAGATTCACGCAAGAGTCAGATGTTGCTACTATTGCTACGTGTCTGCAAGATATAAAGCCTCTTACACCAAATGAACGGGAACAAAAAGCTTTTTGGTGGAGAACAAATAGACTGAACTCTGCTATTGGCAGTTCTATCCAAGCGAGTGATAGAGGAACCGTTACTTTTACCTTATGTAAAAAATCGGATGATAGTATTTTAGGATGGAATAGAACAACTTATCACGGGAGGTTTTTTCGCTCCAAATTTTCAGCTCTACTTTTAGCTCAAAGAGGAAAAGGTTACTACTCAGAAATGTCAAATCTTAGACATAAATTTTTCTTTTCAGATAATTGGGGCGGAGAGTTAAGTGAGTTAAAAATAGCAACATCAGAAGATACAAATAATCCTTTAAGAAAAACGTTAGACTCTTTATATACTTCTACTTTAAGAGAAGAAACCTTAATACAAGGCACTTATAGATGGTCTCAGGCTACAAAAGATGCGTGGACTACTTGGATAAACCATTCAGATAGATCTACCTTAAAAAATCAATCATACACATTGGAGTGGAGCTAAATGTATAGAGTAATCGGAGAACACATTTATAAAAAGCTCATAGAGGAAGAAGACAAACAGGCAATTATAGATGCTACAGAGGACTGGAGAGCAGATAAAGCTATGAATTTAGAATCTTTTGAGTTTGTTTTTCCAAGGTGGCTAAAACATAATCAAATTATAAAAGACTATTTGTCAAAACAAACAGAAGAACCAGGAACTGACTGGTGGTTTGAAGAACCCTGTTGGGGGAAAATGCTGACAGAAGGCATATATTTAAAATCAAATGATAAATGCATAGGATTTGAAAGATCCAGAATAATAGAAGGATCTTTTGTAAGTATAGTAGCAGCTTTAATACCGGCAGAAAGAGAAAAGGGATACTATATAGAAAATTCTGCTGTAGGATTAAAAACTTTATTTCAAAGATTGGGATGTCTTTCTTTTATTTCTAAAACTCCTACAAGTGTTAACACTAGTAAACAGCCTTATAAAGACATAACACCTATAAGCGTAGAGACTAAGTTAGATAGAGTTGAGCCTGTCGAATATAGAGAAACAATATTGACAAGAGAATGGTACACAGAATGGATAAATGCACCAGAACAATCGACTCTTAAAAATACTCCGTATGAATACCATTGGAGATATACGGGATAAACCACCAAGAAAAAAATATACCTTGACAAACGCAATGTAATTTTGGTATAATTTTTGAGAATGGAGAAATATTACTATGGCAGCAGGAAAGTACAATATTACGATAGATCAGGGAAGTGACTTTTCGATTCAATTAACAGTGAAAGAATCGGGAACCGCTAAAAACTTGACTGGCTACAATGCTAGGGCGCAGTTGCGCACTACACAAACTGCATCTTCTGTTGCAGCTACTTTTTCTTGCACTATCACGAATGCCAGTGGAGGGGTGATAACTATGTCATTACCTTATTCCACTACTGCCTCCCTTACTGGGGGTAAATACTTTTATGATCTAGAAATTTATACGGGTTCGGCAGTACAAAGGCTAATACAAGGACAAGCCACGGTTAGAACAAATGTGACTACCTAATGGCAGATCCAGTATTAGCAAGTCTAGAGCCTCTTAGCCCTACTTCATTATTTGTTCAAGAAGATAATTGGTTTGTAACTCTAACTGATATTGAAAATCAGATAGAAGTTTATAATGAAGTAATAGAAATAGAAGTACCTACTGGAAATTATGTTTTTGACGGTACTATGTTTTCTGCTGCTGGATATACCGTTTCCCCCGCCGGAAGAGTGACAGGGGATGATATTCAAGAAGCAATTCAACAATTAAACGATACTTTAAGTGCACGCACTACGCCTCCTTCTAGTCCTGTAGAGGGCTCTATCTATTATGATACTGATGATAATATTCTTCGATTATTTATAGATGGTGCTTGGGTTACGTTGGCCGCTGCGGCACTTGCAAACAGTATGACTACAGTAAGTGGAGGAAGTTTCTAATGGCGGATACAAGTGTAACTATTGAAGAAAATGTGACTAGTGTTAGTATAACTTCAGATACTGATATAACTATAAATGAAGACGTAACTGAAGTGGATATAACAGCCACTACTCCAGTAACTATTACGGGAGCATCAGGAATAAATTTTAATCCTTATGGAACAGTAGCTTCAACTAATGTTCAGTCTGCTCTGCAAGAATTAGCAGATCAGTTTACTGTAACTACAGCACAACCGGGATCTCCCACCGAGGGGGATCTTTTTTATGATACGGATGATAACTTATTGCAGGTATATGCAGATGCAGATGGATCTACGCAATGGGTAACGATTCTTAGAGCAGGAGCGGCTGACGATATGCAACGGCTCGACGGGGGATCTTTCTAAGTCCCTAGGAGTTTTATAAAATGGCGAATACTATTCAAATAAAACGGAGTACTACTACTGCCGCTCCAACTTCTTTAAGTGCAGGGGAGCTAGCCTACTCGTCTAACTCTAGTAAGTTTTTTATCGGGCATCCCGATGGAACTACTGGAAACGTAATCATTGGCGGTGATCTATATGTAAATATGCTAGATCATACGGCAGGTACTTTGACGGCTTCTAGCGCTATACTTGTAGATGCTAGTAGTAAAGTAGATCAACTTTTAGTTGATAATATTCGTATTGGTACAGTAGCAAATCGAATCGACACTTCAAGTGGAGATTTAACATTACATGCTGCTTCTGGCAATATACTTTTATCTACTGAAAATACGAGTATAAAAGTAAAAGATAATTCAGCTACTTCCTTAGTTTTTAAACAAGGTACAGATGCTTATCTTACTCTTGACACTACAAATGGAGCAGAAAGAGTAACTTTTGGTAAGCAAATAAAAATTGGTTCTGCTTACACTCTTCCGACTTCGGATGGATCAAACGGACAAGCTCTTGTCACAAATGGCTCAGGTGCAGTTACTTTTGCAACGGTAGCAAGCAATCTTACTATTGGGGCTGACTCAGGCTCAAACGATACTGTAACTCTCACCACAGACACTCTTACTTTTACAGGCGGAGAGGGTATTGATACAACTGTAAGTAATAATACAATTACTATTGCAGGAGAAGACGCAACCACTTCTAATAAAGGTCTTGCTAGCTTTAATACTTCTCACTTTACGGTTTCGAGTGGAGCAGTATCGGCGCAGAATTTTACTATTGGATCAACTGCCCTTACTCTCGGTGGGAGTTCTACAGCTCTCGCAGGGTTACAACAGTTAGACGTAGATAATGTTAGAACAGATGGAAATACGGTATCTACTACAGATTCAAATGGAGATTTAGTACTATCCCCTAATGGTACAGGAACAGTTACTGTACCCTCTGGATATAAGAATAGATCTGGATTCGGGACAAACTCATTAGTTTCAAAAGAATACGTAGACGCAATAAAACAATCTTTAGATATTAAAGATTCTGTAAAAGCTGCTACTACTGGAGCTATTACAACATCTGGAACCCAGCAAATAGATGGAGTAACTTTAGGTGCGGGGGACCGGGTACTTGTTAAGGACCAAAGTGCTCAAGCTCAGAACGGAATTTGGGTTGTTGCTGCAGGCGCATGGGCGAGAGCTGCAGACGCTGACACTACTGCGGATGTAACCTCAGGATTATTTGTATTTGTAGAGCAAGGAACCGCAAACGCAGACAGTGGTTGGGTTCTAACTACAGACGGAACTATAACAGTAGGAAGTACAGGACTAGCTTTTGCACAGTTTTCTGGTGCTGGACAAATAACTGCTGGGGACGCACTAACTAAGAGCGGAAACACTCTAAATGTAAATGACGATAATATTACCTTAGAGGTCAACTCTGATGCTCTAAGAATAAAAGGAGTAACAGCAACAGCAGTAGGAGACTTACTGGTTGGACAAGCTTCTAACGCAGGGTATACTTCTTTGGTAAAACCAACAGGAAATGCAACAGCATATGATTATGTATTAAGTATGAATACTAGTGGAGCAGCTCGATGGGCTAATACGCTTGATGGCGGCACGTTTTAGGAGGCCTAAATGGCACAAACTATTCTATTAAAAAGGCGTACTGCGGATTCTACTGCTCCTGTAGCAAATGATTTGACTACGGGAGAAATTGCTGTAAATGCCTATTCTGGTAAATTATATGTAAAGAAAACCGACGGAACTGTCGCTGAAATAAGTGGCAGCGGAGGAAGCTCGGGACTAATTCCTAGTGCTACTTTCGTAAAGTATGAGTATACAGCTACCTCGGGACAAACTACTTTCTCTGGAAACGATGATAACTCTCAATCTTTGACCTATGTTGTAGGCAATATTTTAGTCTATAAACAAGGTGAACTATTAGATACAAGCGATTATACTGCCTCCAATGGTAGTAGTATTGTATTAGGGTCGGGAGCTACTGCTAATGATATAGTTAGTATTATTTCTTATAACAAGAATATAGGAACAGGCAATACAACTATAGTTACTTTTTCTGGTAATGGTTCTACCACAGCTTTTACACTGAGCGAAGATCCTGGGGACGAAAATAACACAAGGGTATTCATAGATGGTATCTATCAGTCTAAATCTAACTATTCCGTATCTGGAACCACTCTAACTTTTTCAACTGCTCCGCCTAGTGGAACAGGAATTGAAGTTGAAATAGGTAATAGAGAAATATCAACTTCTGGTATTACAGAGATGACTATAACTGGTGATCTAACTGTAGATACTAATACTCTTTTTGTAGATTCTAGTGATAATCGAGTAGGTATAGGAACTACTAGTCCGAGTACTACTTTACAAGTAGCAGGAACAGCTACAGCTACTGCTTTTGCGGGTCCCTTAACAGGTAATGTAACAGGTAATGTAAGTGGAAGTGCTGGCAGTACAACAGGAAATGCAGCAACTGCAACCGCATTGGCCAATGCAAGGACTATTTCAGGCACCTCTTTTGACGGTACGGCAAATATTACTCTTAATACTTCTGGTATTACAGAAAACACGAATCTATACTATACGGATGCAAGAGTAGCAAGTTACTTGAGTACTAATAGTTATGCTACTCAATCTTGGACAACTACTCAAATAAACAACCTTATAGATTCTGCTCCAGGTGCTTTAAACACACTTAATGAATTAGCTGCAGCTCTCGGAGATGACGCTAGTTTTAGTACTACAATGACTAACAGCCTTGCGCTGAAAGTTGGTATTACTGCATCTACAGGTGCTGCAGGCATGCCCGTAGGTACTACAGGACAAAGACCTGGAAGTCCTGCTGCCGGACAATTTCGTTATAATTCTACTTTAAGTAAATTTGAGGGATATACAGACTCTTGGGGAGAGATTGGTGGAGGAGGCGGCTCCAATACTTTTACTACAGATAATTTTACTGGTAATAATAGTACTACTGCATTTACCCTTAGTCAAACTGTAGAAAGCGAAGACAACCTTATAGTTTTTGAAGAAGGTATTTATCAAAACAAAGGAGACTACACTCTTAGTGGGACAACTTTAACCTTTGATGAAGCTCCTGCAAGCGGAAGAAAAATAACTGTTTTTAGTGTTAAATCTGCAATATCAGGTTCTAATCTGAATCAGAATAGTTTTACAGGGAACGGAAGTACTGCGGCTTACACCCTAAGTCTTGCTCCTGTGAATGAAAATAATACTCAAGTATTTCTAGATGGTGTTTACCAGCATAAAAATACTTATTCGGTATCTGGAACTACATTAACTTTCGATACAAATATACCAAACGGTACAGCTATCGAAGTAATGACATTTAATCAAACAGATATAAATGTTCCTACTGATGATTCAATTACCACCGCTAAGATAGTAGATGATGCTGTAACTAGTGCTAAATTAGCTAGCGGTCTCACTCTAGGCGGAAATACAGCAGCTACTTTATCTACTGCCGCACAACCTAATATAACTTCTGTAGGTACTCTTACAGCTTTGCAAGTTGATAATATTAATGTTAATGCTAATACAATCTCTTCTACAGATACAAATGGAAATATAACTATTGCTCCTAATGGCACGGGAGATATTTATGCAAACACTGACAAGATGATAGTTTTAGCCGCTGAAGGTGAAAGTGCCACCCTTATGATTGTCAGTGACGAGTCAGATGATAATGGTGACGATTGGAGCTTTGTTGCTAATCAATCAAATAACACTTTAACAATTGAAAATGATATATCAGGATCATCAGTAGCTCACATGACGTTAACTCCTCATGCCACGGTAGCTAGTTCAACAGTAAGTATACCAGGGGTATTAAGCTCCGGTGAACATATTGTAGCTGGTGCGTCTTACGCGACACTTAGATTAGAAGAAAATGACGCTACAGATTTAAACACATCTATGTTTAATAGTGGTGGCGACTTTGTCATTACCACATCAAGCGATAATCGATCTACTACAACAGATAGGCTTCGGTTAGACCACGCCACTGGAAATATTGGTATAGGTACTTCTGTCGACGCAAAATTACACGTTGACGAAGCAGGAGAGCCAGGAGCAAACGGAACACTGATATTGGAGGCTAATTCTTCTAGTCGCCAGATACGCATCGCACCGCCCTCCAATGCGGCTAACGGTTATATCGACTACCGAGGAGGAAACCTCTTATTCAAGGATGATGGAACTGAGGTGGCTCGTTTCCAGGGTTCTACTTCCTTTGATGTTAATAGTGGAAACATTAGAGTTGGTGCGGCTGGAGGTAATGCAACCGCTATTGTTCAAGGTTCAAGTGGAGCGGGTAATACAAACCAACCCGGAAGCGATCTTCAACTAAAAGGTGGCTCTGGTGGTGGTACGGGCGGTTCTAAAGTGAGAATTTTTACTGCTCCAGGCGGTAGTTCAGGTACAAGTGAAAGTGCTGCTGTTGAACGAATGATTATTACAGAAGAAGGAACCGTAGGTATAGGTACTGATCCTGGCCTAACCAGACTCAATGTAGTCTACGACGCAGCGAACTGGACAGGTATCTTTAAAAATACCCATTCCAATGCGTATGGATTATCGATTGATCTGGGCAACAGTTCAGGTGCAGGCGGTCAAGCGAATATATTTGCTTTGGCGACCTACACCCCTGTAGGCACAGGATTTTTTGTACTGAAAGGCGGGAACGTAGGAATAGGACGAACAGATCCTTATGACACGTTTGTGGTATCGCGAGCTAGTACGGACCAGTTAGAAGGGGTGGTGTTAGAAAATACACAGGCCGGTGGTTATGGAACGGGAATTACGTGGGAGTCACAACGAAGTGACGTATCAAGTACACAGACAGCCGGTCGAATCTACGTGGCGGGAGAACAGAACTGGGGATCTGATACATATGCGTCCTCGGCTATGTATTTTCAATTAAGGAGCCAAAACAGCGTAGGCACTAGATTAGCGATCTCCGCCGCTGGAACGTTCACGGGTTCGGCAAGTAATGATATTTCAGATGAAAGACTAAAAGAAAATATCCAAACAATTACTGATCCGCTCACCAAGGTGAAATCGTTAACAGGCCGAACGTTCAATTGGAAAGAAGAATCAGGACAGGCTCCAGGCGTTAAATACGGTTTTATAGCCCAGGAGGTAGAAGCTGTTATTTCAGATTTAGTTCATGACAAATCAGGAATCATAAAGATCAAGCCTGATAATTCGATCAATCAAGCCCCTATGCCAGAAGACGAAGGAGAGTATGCAAAATCTGTTCAAGCTACGGGAATTATTCCAATACTTGTAGAAGCGATCAAAGAACTTTCAGCAAAAGTAGAAGCATTGGAGAATAAATAATGGCTAAAACATCAAAAATTATAGATTTAAGGGCAGACCCAAAAGCCACTGAGGAAACAAAAGCAGCGATGGGCGAAGGGTTACAAGTAATGCTTCAAAAAACGGACAAATATATCGACCCCGCCAATGGAGTGGCTATGACAGTTACAAATTCAGAATTCTATGATACAGTAGAACAGGCGCAAGCAGAAGCAGCTAAGTGGGATGACTAATGGCACTAACTAAAGTATCAGCCGCAATGTTCAGTACTGCCGCACAAACTTCAGATTTAAATCTGGATGACGGCACTCTATTCGTTGATTCTTCTGAGAATAGAGTAGCTATAGGCAACACGGCGCCTGCAGAGGCGTTGGACATTACAGGAAATTTAACCCTGCGTTCAAGAGGGTATTTAAAACTACAAGATGACGCTGGAGGTCAATTTGTAGCACTTCGGGCTCCTGCTACAGTTAGTTCGAGTGTTACATATACTCTTCCCGCAGCAGATGGTTCTAGTGGTCAAACTCTGTCCACAAACGGTTCGGGAACTCTTTCTTGGGCGAATGCTACAGCAGCTGGAACTGGAGTTACTCTTTCTGGTACGACAATATCTATTGGACAAGCTGTAGCTACATCAAGTGATGTACAGTTTAATTCGGTTAAAACTACTCTTATAGAGTATACCGACGGGGACGACGCAATAACAATAGTAGACGGGGGTCATATAACCGCTGCAGGAAACGTTACTGTTACGGGTAATCTTACTGTAAATGGAGCTACAGTAACTAATTCCGCTACTAATACTACTATTGAAGACCTACTTATAGAACTAGGAACAGGAACGAGTGGAACTCCTGCAAATGATGCGGGGTTAGTTTTAGAGCGAGGAAGTTCTGATAATATATTTATTGGTTGGGATGAAAGCGCAGATGTATTTACTGTAGGAACAGGAAGCTTTACAGGTGCATCAACAGGTAATTTAACCCATACCGCTGCGAATGCAGTTTTTGGGAGTATTACAGGTACTGGCTTAACAATAGATACGGCCACTTTAGTGGTAGATGCTTCAAATAATAGAGTAGGTATTGGTAACGCTTCTCCTGATGTATCCTTGGATATTGGAAGTTACACTGATGCTGTTCATCTTCCTGTGGGAACGACCGGGCAACGGCCCGGAAGTCCTGCAGCTGGATATTTTAGATATAACAGTAGTACTAATCAATTTGAAGGGTACACTGATGCCTGGGGTACTGTTGGAGGAGGTTCAACTACTTTAAGCACGGATTTATTTACAGGCAACGGATCTACGGTTGATTTTACAATATCACAAGCTGTTGATAATGAAAACAAGCTAATGGTATTTATTGATGGTGTATATCAGAACCCAGATGCTTATAGCATGCCTGCAAACACAACTCTTAGATTTAGTTCCGCCCCTGCAAACAGCCGTAAGATAGCAGTTTACTCAATTGTAGGTGTTGTAAGCGGAACAAATATAAACATCGACAGTTTTACGGGAGACGGTTCAGATACCACATTTACTCTTAGTATTACTCCTGTAAATGAAAATAATACTCTAGTATATGTAGCAGGGGTATATCAGCCAAAATCTGCTTATTCAGTATCAGGAACTACTTTAACCTTTAGCTCTGCTCCTGCAAATTCGGCAGCTATTGAAGTTGCTACCTTTAATCAAACAGAAATAAATGTTCCTGTTGATGGTACAATTACTACTGCTAAGATTGCGGATGATGCAGTTACTAGTGATAAATTAGCCAGCGGCCTTACCTTAGGAGGTACTACTACTTTTGGCAGCGAACTTCTTATTCCAGAAAGATTAACTCATGCTGGAGATACTGATACTCATTTTAAATTTGCAGGTGCAAATGACATACGAATTGTTGCGGGCGGTGTAGATCATATAGCCTTTGATGGCACAATAGTTATCAATCAATCCGCAGCAGATATGGATGTGCGAGTTGAGTCTACTGGTAATCAAAACATGTTATATGTTGATTCTGGTAACGATGTTATAGGTGTGGGTTTAAATAATCCTCACGACTATTACTCAAAAAATCTAGTGGTGATGGCAGATGGCGATAATACAGGAGGTATCACTATTGCTGCTCCGGCAACAGATGACACTGTTTATTTAGCTTTTGCAGATGGTACTTCTGGGGCGGCGATGTATGCTGGGTATGTTGGATATGCTCACAATACTGATGATTTGATTTTGGGAGCTGGGGGAGGCACGCGACTAACACTTGATTCTTCTAGCGCTGGTTTTTCGGGAACTATTACTGCAGCCGGTGGTGCAGCAAATAATAATGATGATGCAAATATACTCACGCTTAGTGCTTCTCAACACGCTCGTTTATTAGTCGATACCTCTTCAACCTCTGGTCATAGAGCCAATTTAGTTTTAGAGTCAAATAGTAATGAAACCGTATTATGGAATACGGGTAGCGCTGCGGGGTTAGATGTATCTACCGGCAATTTCACGATAGATGCGGCTGGAGACATCATCCTAGATGCTGACGACGGCGATATTATTCTAAAAGATGGCGGCACGACCTTTGGTCAGTTTAGTATTTCATCTGGTGATCTTTTTATACAACAGCCAACAGCCGACAAAGATATAGTCTTTAGAGGTGTAGATGGTTCTAGTTATATAACTGCTCTTACTCTTGATATGAGTGATGGTGGAAAAGCCAAATTCGGCGGAGCGGTTCAGGTGAACGGAGTGACGGGTATATACAATGGCCTTAGCGGTGACGTTGGGGGAATTTCGATAATTCCGTCTAACACGAATACCACCATAACTAATAACAGTCCTGGTGCCTACGGTGATTACGGCATGTTATTCCGGACTATGAAAACGACAGGAGGTGCGGCTTACGTCGACGCACTAACGTTGAACTATGACGGTGAAATTCGTGTAGCGGGTCAAACGGCTGTCAAAGGTAGTAATTCTAAATACGGCATGGTTTTCCCTAACGATTCTGGTATCGCGATAGGGAGCGCGTATACCTTCGCTAACATTTATGGGAGTGGTGGTAATGTTTACATTCGTGCGAACTCATATCCCGCGAATTTAGGGGCTTCAGCTAAAATTTACCTTCAGACAGCTAATAGTTCTGGTGGTCAGGCCAATGACGTAGTAGTTGATGCCGGTAATGTTGCAATCAGTATGGGGACCGCCACTACAGCTATGGGTCAACATAAATTAATAGTAAATACAGATAGTTCAAATGGTGCTGTTGGCAACACAGCTTTTGTTCATATTGGAGCTATGAATAATGTTTCAAATAGTAATAGTGATGGTTATATTCAAGGTATATCACTTGGCTATCACGAAAATAATAATAGTTATAAACACACAGCCATAGCAACAAGGTCGCATGGAGATGGTGCAGCTAGAAGAGATATGGTGTTTCTTGTTAACTCCGTTTCTGAATCAGCTTCAGCAGCATTAGCAGATGCCAAACTTACTATATCTAGCGGTTCTGGCGAAGTGTCTGGCGACCTTAATGATACATCCGACTTAGCCTTTAAGGAGAATGTGGCAGATCTAGGAAACACTCTAGATATCGTGAAACAGTTTAAACCACGAACGTTTACATGGAAGGATGAAAGAGCAGCTAGAGGAGATTCTGTAGGATTCATAGCGCAAGAAATGAAGACCGTCATATCAGATAGTACGGTTGTTACAGGTACTGCATATGAAAAACTAGGAGATACTGGACATAGTATCAATACAGTAGGTCTAGTAGCTTACTTAACTAAGGCAATACAAGAATTGTCTGACAAGCTAGATAGTGCAGAAGCTAGAATTAAAACGCTAGAGGATAGCTAAATGGCAATCAGCAAAAGTAGAAGCACTGGAGAGTAAATAATGGCTAATACAAAAGTAAAAGCAGAACAACTAGAAGCCGCACAGACTAATATTACTAGTTTGGGCACTCTTACGTCTCTTACTGTAGATAATCTTGGCATAAATGGCAATACTATCACAGCAAATTCAGGAGCTTTAAACCTTACGCCCGCAAGTGGCTCTGCCATAGTTTTGGACGGCACAATCAACGTAGATGCGGGAGTAGTTACAGGTGCTACAAGCATTACTTCAACAGCATTTGTTGGAGGACTTACAGGGAATGTAACAGGTAATGTATCGGGTACAGCAGCTACAGTTACGGGGGCTGCACAGACTAATATAACTTCTGTTGGAACATTAACAGCTCTTACTGTAGATGATATTACAATAGATGGGTCTACTATCTCTGATGGAGGCGATTTTACCCTAGATGTGGGGGGTAATATTTCCCTAGATGCCGCTGATGGAGGCCATGTTCGCTTCAAAGAGGGCGGTACTCAGTACGCATCGATCTATGAAAGCGGTAGCGATGCCATATTGGATTCCACTGGTGATATTACACTGGATGCTACAAACAGAATTGTTTTAAGTGCCGATGATAATGGAGAAATAAGATTACAAGACGGAGCTTCATTATATGGACAATTTAAAGATGATAGTGACAGATTAAGAATTGAATCTTTGATATCAGGTGCAGACATTATGTTTGTCGGGCACAGTTCTGGCGGTTCTGAGGTAACTGCCGCTTACTTTGATATGTCTGACGCCGGTAAGTTCTTTGTTAATGCGCCAATAAGGGCAACAGGTCTTGCTAACTACAATACGTTAGAAGCCTTTGCAAATGGAACAACAGGCCAAAGTTTTGGGCTGTTGGTTGATGCTGGAACGAATACTGCTGACTATGCCGCAGAATTTAGAAAATACGATAATACAACCATTATGCGCCTTAGAGGGGATGGAAATGTTGGTATTGGTACTAGTAGCCCTAATTCCCCTCTTCATGTACATGCAGATACTGGTTCCGAGAATTCAATAACTAGATTCAGAAATACGAATACGACAGCGCGAAATACCCGAATCCAGTTAGAGGATTATTCGGGCGCTCTTGCAGACGGTATACTCTCTTTTGTTTTTCCAACTTCCGGTTCTAAGACGGGTTCTTATTTAGGGCTTACATATAATTCTAATGGATTGTTTATTGCAGACGGTGGAAATGTTGGTATAGGAGACAATACCCCAGATTACAAGCTTGATGTAGAAGGTACAGGAAACTTTAATGATACGCTGAATTTTGGTAATGCTGGTAAGGGATTAATCTCCTGGGGAAGTATGGCAGGAGGAACTGGATTTGGTATGCAGGCCGCATCGGGTGTAGGCTTAAGTCTTGGTGCGGGCGGTTCGTGGGATAAGATTGTTATTGCCGCTAATGGAAAAGTTGGTATAGGAGAAACAAGTCCTAGCGGTGATTTGCATATTAAGCATGGATCAACAAATGCATTTACTGCTAGCAATGATTCTTGGCACACTCTAGTCATCCAAAATGATGGAGATGCAGCAACAAATACTACAGGTATTGCTTTTGAAGTATCTGAGGGTGCTTATCATGAAAATGCAGGAACTGGTATTGCTGCTGTTAAAAATGGAACAGCTAGTGACTATGGTGCTGATTTAGCATTCATCACTCGACCACAAAGTGCCGCAGCTATGGAAAGGTATCGAATAAAGTCCACAGGTAGGCATATGTTCCGTGGTATGGATACTAATTCTACTTATAGTTCATTGGCATTGGGGCATACTTCGGAAGGAAGTAGTGGTGGATACATGAGTTCTTGGACGGGAGCATTCTCCCACAGATTGCATATTCGAATGAATGGAAATGCTAGTCCTAGTCAGCATGGTACTACTACTCTTTCGGGGAGCGGTAAACATAACTTCCGTATTATGAATAATATAGGGTACAACGGTGTATACTGGAACTCAAGTACCGAAACCGGAGTGGGTACAAAGTATGAAATGGATGCAGGCTCTTTCTACTGGGCAAATACGAATTCTGTAGGTACAGGTGCTCAGTATGCTATTACTTATAGAATGCAGCTAAATACAAGTGGAAACCTTTATATCACAGGTACACTAGCTGAAAATCAAACTATATCGGATGCACGACTCAAGCAAGATGTAGAAGATTTTCCTTCTGCTCTTGAAAAGATGAAAGCGCTTAGAACAGTTAAGTTTAATTGGATTGACGAAGAACGTAGAGAGGCCCATAAAGAGATTGGACTAATTGCACAAGAAGTAAAAGAAATTTATCCAGAATTAATTGGTACTACGGATGCCATCGGAGCAACTGAAGATCCCGAAACACTAGAGAAAGTTCCTGGAGAAGAACGCTACATGATGCACTATCAGAAACTTACTGTGGTTCTTCTCAAAGCGATGCAAGAGCAGCAGGAACTGATTGAAAGTTTACAAACAAAAGTTGCAGCATTGGAGAGTAAATAATGGCATTAACAACTACACCATCTGAATTAACAGCAACTGCACTCACTATAACGACTGCGGCACAGCCTAATATTACGTCTGTAGGAACTTTGACGGGCTTGACTGTGAGTGGAAATATTGCTGGTACACTTACAACTGCGGCACAGCCTAATATTACCTCTGTTGGTACTATTTCGTCTCTTACTGTATCAGGTAATACACAAGCAGCTTCCTTTACTGCTGGTACTGCAAATGCCAATAGTGAATTACTCTATTTATTAGGCTCAGGACATACAGGTCATGGTGCATCTAATACAGTAAGTTTGGTTTCTATTGCAGAAAGCACGTCTGGAAATACGATGGGCCTTTGGCTCGGTTCTATGACTAATGAGAATACTGCTGTTATAGGAACAAGGACAGCAACAGGCAATATTGCATTTCAAACCCACAGTGGAGGCTGGGGTGAAAGAATGCGTATTACTTATGACGGTAATGTTGGTATAGGAACTTCTTCTGTTTCCCTCGGCAGCACTGATCTTGTTTTACAGGTGGGCAGTAGCTCACACAGTACTCCAACAATCCAGATTCGTTCATCAACTACTGGAACGGGGCAACTGTGGTTTGGCGACAACAGTGGAACTGATGTTGGTCGTTATGACGGGTATATCGAGTATGGCCAAACAAATAGGTACATGGCATTTGGTACTGCCAACACAACCGCACTACTTATTGACTCTTCTCAGAGGGGCCTATTCGGACACACCTCAAGTCAATCGTTTGTCTGGACCAGCGTACAACCGAAACTTCAGGTTGAAGGAACCGACGCCTCTAGCGCCTCAATGTCGATTACTAGAAATTCCGCCAATGGTAGTCCTCCCTATCTGATTCTTGCCAAAAGTCGTGGCGCTGCGGTGAATTCCAACACCACTGTGGTGGATGACGATGTCACCGGCGAAATTATGTTTGTAGCGGCTGATGGAACGAATAAAGAAACGAGAACTGCGACAATTTACAGCGCCGTAGATGGCACCCCCGGCTCAGACGACATGCCGGGTAGATTGGTATTTGGCACGACACAGGATGGAAATTACCATCCCACTACTGCCATAACCATTGATTCCAGCCAGCAAACCATCTTTTCAGGTAATGTAACCGCAACTACTAGTGGTGCAGGAGTATTATTAGCTAATTCTTTGAATGCTCATGTAGGAACTGACAGAGGATCTCAGGTATCATTATTTGCTAACTCTAGTGGGAACACCTTTCATGCGGGGCATACTATAACCTGGAATACTGGAGCCAATGATGGTAGAACGGGAAAGATGTTCCTTAATAGTACTGGAAAGCTTGGACTTGGAGTAGATGCAGATGCAGACTACCAATTTAAAGTATACTCAGGAGATTATTACACTCAAAAACTTCGTGCACCAAATTATCCTGTTCTTGCATTTGAAGCAATAAATATAAACTCTGGAAATAACGGGCGTATTAGTGTGGGTGCAGATAATAAATTTGTACTTCAAACTGCTAATGCAGCGGGAAATACCGCTATAGTTATGCATGATGGTAAGCTAGGTGCTGGTGGCGGTAGTGACTTTACACCGGATGTTGCACTAGATGTTCAAGGTCCTTTAAAGATAAGGGCTAATTCAGCAGGGGGTGTCTCTCAAACCTATACAAATATGACTGCGGCAAATAGCGGAAAAATAATAATTAATTTTGCTGCAATCGGCACTATGGCAACGGATGATACAATTGTATTTACATATGCAGCTACTGCTTGGAAATCATGGTTCTTTAAAATAAGGTGGAGCTCTACTGGGGGATATATGGGGGAACTCTGGGCTGGAGGGTATAACAATAACTCAAATGGATATACTATAGCAAATCCAAAAAATAGTGGTGATAATGACGATGGAACATCTCAAACCTCTACTGATGGTGCAACTTTATCAGTTTCAAGAAGTGGACAAGCAAATACAATGACTCTTACCCTCACAGCAGGTCACGTGCACCCCTTATTCGAGATTGAATACGCCTGTGGGGGCGGAGAAGGATATCCTTTGGCTAGTCGATGTTCTTTAAGTGTTAACTCATAGGAGATATAAATGGCAAATACAAAAATTACTACTAATGTTATTGCGGATGATGCTGTAGGCTCTGACCAACTAGCTAGTGGCCTCACGTTAGGAGGAAATACGACCTTTACCGGACACGTAGACCTTGCTGATAGTAAATATGTACGGCTCGGCGCAGATGCAGATTTTATTATCTATCACGATGGTACTAGCAATTACGTTCAGGCCGCAAAACAAGACTCGGATATTATTCTTCGAGGCAATGACGGTGGAACGGGCACTAATATGCTCACGATGGATACATCAGCAGCTGGACACGCTACATTTAATGCAGGAGTTACAGTTGGTGGAAATATAGCCAATACCTCGGGTGACATGCTTATAGATGTTGTCGGGGATTTAACTCTGGATGCTGATGGTGGAGACATATATTTCTCAGATGCGGGAAGTATTTTTGCACACATAAGTAATGTAAGTAGCGATTTAATACTCAAATCATTTATTAGTGATAAAGATATTTTAATTCAAGGTAACGATGGGGGCACTCAAATAACCGCTTTGACGCTTGATATGAGTGAAGGTGGAAACGCCACGTTTGCGGGTGATGT
>Ga0208919_1000969_pt1 | contig 17541 bp, 25 predicted proteins | sample 4_EtaG_FD_184076 | JGI IMG/M metagenome (GOLD analysis project Ga0208919, IMG submission 184076) | Marine viral communities from the Subarctic Pacific Ocean - 4_ETSP_OMZ_AT15127 metaG (SPAdes) (version 3) | ecosystem: Environmental > Aquatic > Marine > Oceanic | place: Pacific Ocean | collected...
GGGTCAAGGAGGTTGATCCAGTAACGGGTGAGGACCGGCCTGCGGTTCATCCGCTTGTGCCGTTCATCCCGTGGAAGGCTCAGGCCGACATGATCTACAGCATGGTGGCGGCGGTTGAGTCTGGTCAGGACATCGCTGTAGCCAAGAGTCGGGAAACGGGCGTGTCGGTTATTAGTACCGCCATCTCGGTTTGGGGCTGGTTGTTCAAGAAGTGGGATGTGTTGTTGTGTTCTCGGACTGAGGCTCTGGTTGATCGGTCTGGTGACCCTGATACCCTGTTTGCCAAGGTCGAGCATGTCCTCAAGTACCTCCCGCCCCAGTGGCTGCCCTGCCCGTTGCAGGACTTGCAGTCAGGTGGACGGCGGAGGCGGCACTGTATTTTGGAGCATCCTGATGGAAACGCGATTACGGGTGAAGCAACGACGAGCCACATCGGTCGTGGTGCGAGAAAGACGGTGGTGGTTTTTGATGAGGCCGCTTCACAGGATCGCTTTGAGTCTGGTTGGCGGTCGGCGGCTGACACGGCTGCGAGTCGTTGGGCGGTCTCAACCCACTTGGTGGGGTCGTATTTCACGAACACTCTGTGGGAGACTGCGAAATCTACTGAGTCGCCCGTCCCGATTCTGCTGACCTACGTCGATGACCCACAAAAGTCGGCGGGGGGGTCTTGGACAATCGACCCAGACGGATCAATCACTGGGGACCCCGGTCGAAGTTACTACTGGTCACCATGGCTTGAAATGCAACGCAAGCGGCGGGATGTGCATGACCTTCGTGAGAACGTGTTGGCCCTGCCATCGTCCCAAGGTCGCGGGTTCTTCCCCGTGGTGGACACCGAACGTCAACGCCAGCACATCCAAAAGCCCCGTCGATGCAACGTGGTGGACGGCAAACTGGTGGATTCACCTACCGGGCACTGGCGAATCTTCATGGAGCCGGACGAGAACTCCAATCTGGTCGCGTTTATGGACCCTGCCTACGGCACTGGATCAGCAAACGCCTGCATCGTGATGATGGATACCAACCTGAGAGAGGTGGTTGCCACATACGTTGACCCCACCTGCCCCCCTTACGACCTGTCGCGAGAGATCGTCATGGCTGCCCGTTCATGGGCTAGGGGTCGCTCAGACATGCTGATCGGCTGGGAAGTCAACGGGCCGGGTTCGTCCATGCACCATGACTTTGAACGCCTGCGATGGTTCAATATCTTTCACCACAAGCGATTAGGCCAGCGAGTCGAGACCAGAACCAAGCGAGTGGGCTGGACATCCACGCGGGTGACCAAGCGGGTCCTGTTTGCTGACCTTGCCCGCGCATTGGCCGACGACACAATCGTGTGTCCTGACGAAGAGATCATTGACGAACTGGATTCCACGGTGGTTTACAAGGATGGGTCTTTGGGTCCCGCCCGGCTGGAGGTTGATGCTTCGTCCGGTGCAAGGGAAGCCCATGGTGACCGGGTTGTTGCTTTCGCCGGGGCTGTGATGTTGCTCGACGATGCCAACCCAGACGCTGAACGCCCAGACCCCAACTACGGAATGCCCGATTTCAGCCTTGGGAACATGTTAAACATGGATGAACTGCTGTAACCGTGACAGATGTCACGCATAAATGCGACCTAGATAAGAGAAGAGAACATAAGAGAAGAAAAGAGCGTACAGTCAAACCATGTCAATGATTCGCGTCATGAACTGCTACTTGCCCCTGAATGCGATATCAGCGGTTGAGATCAAGCACACCGGGGCTGTTGTCCACCTTAGTCCCGATACTGCTGATGTTCTTTCACGCAATCAAATTGAAGTGCCGATAGATGACACGCCAGCCCTATGCGATTGGCTTGACGCGATGATTGAGCCACCTTTGGTTTTGCACAGGTCGCTGATTGAAGAGAACACTGAGCCGGTTGAGCCAGTGGATTACAAACCGCCAAAGAAGGCTCCGGCCAGAAAGCCTAGAGGTAAACGTGCTTCGGATTGATGAGACATTCCGCGAAGAGGTGAAGGCCGCTCGCAATTGGCGAGATAAGCACCTCATGCACTGGAAGGCGATGAAGGAACGGTTTACCGGACCTGCCTACCGACACGAGAACTACGTCGAGGGGGCTGACATCGAGAACATCGTGGGCCAGTATGTATCACTGGTTCTTCCTCGTGTCGCATACGACTACCCCCGCATCCACGTTACGGCTGATGACCCCCAACAGGATCGTCGTGCCAGAGCGTTGGAGTTGATGCTGAACCAATGGTCCAAGCGTTCCGCCCTGCGTCCGACACTGCAAGAACTTGCAACTGATATGTGTTTGCTTTGGGGGGTTGGCTTGGTTACCCCAGAACCAGTGAAGCACCTTCGCCGCATTGACATGGGCGGAGCGGGCCTAATGCCACGGGTGTACCGGATTGCACCCGAGAACTTCTTTGTCGATCCGTCAGCGGAGTCACATCGTGAAGCCCGCTACTTCGGTCATGAGTACCCCATCGACATCGAAGACCTTGTTGCTATGGCGGAAGATCCTGAGAATAAGTTGGATCTTGATGTCGTGAAAGAACTCAAGAGTTCATACGACACCTACCGCGAGAAGTTTAGAACTTCCGTAAAAGATTTGCCCGAACGCGATCAGACCATCATGATGGAGGTTTGGTGTCCTGAATTAGACATCGAAGGTGCAAAAGACGGCGTTCACCACGGTGGCCTGCTCAAGTTTGCCATGAGTGCCGAGAATGACATCGTCATGATTGGGGAGCCAATCCCTTACTACGGCCCCGCTTGCGGCCCGTACACCATGGTCGGGGCATACGAGGTTCCGTCTGACGTTTACCCACTTAGCCCAATGACTATGGCGTTGCCGCTGATCGAAGAAGCCAACGATCACGCCAAGACCATGTCCTACTCCGCTGGTGCATACCGACGATTGATTGCGGTTGACTCACGCGGAACCAAAATGGCCCAAGACATTGCGTCTACGCCTGACTTGTTTGTTGTACCTACCGAGAACTTGGACCGCGACCGCGTGGTTCCCATGGAAATCGGTGGGGTTACCCAGCAACAGATGGCCTACCAGAACATTATGTCCGCTCGCCTTGACCGGCTGACGGGCATGTCCGAAGTGATTCGAGGATCGGTAACTGGGGATGCCACAGCAACGGAAGTATCAGCCGCATCGGCCTCTTCCGGTCTTCGGCTCGCATACATTCAGCGTCAGTTTGCTGAAGCCGTGAATTCCATGGCCTACAAGGCTGCTTGGTACGTCATCAACGACACTACCGAGTTGCCCATGGGCCGTGAGGCTGTCGAAGAAGGCATGCCTGCAAAGATGCCCGGCACAGAACTGGGCGTTGACCTGTCTGAGTTGACGCTTGATGTTCAGGCGTACTCAATGGAGCGAACCTCCGAAGCATTGCAGCAGCGTCGTGCGGTTGAGTTGATGCAAATCATCGGCAACGTCGGGCAGCAGGCCACGCAAATGCCGTTTATTGACTGGCAGCGAATGATGACTGTGGTCGGGGACGCGTTGAACATGCCTGACATGGCGGACATCCTGAACCTCGATGAACTTAAACGTATGACCGAGCAGGCGCAACAAATGCAGCAGCAGCAAATGCAAATGCAGCAGGAACAGGCCGAGGCCAACGTCCAGCAGAAGCAAGCGGCTGCTCGTTCAAGAATGCAGCGTGGTCCAGCCGATGCAGGTACAGAAGCACGGAACCAAGAGCGTGCGGCTGGCGAAGGTGGTGGCTTTTAATGCCGTCTTATGACTTCAAACGGGAGTCTGACGGCAAGATCGTGGAGATGTCTTACACGATGAGCAAGGTCCCAAGCATTGGAGAGGTCGTGACTGTCGAAGGTGAGAACTACACCCGGCTGGTGTCCGACTATCAGGTCTCGGCAGAGGTTGAGACCGTTACCCACGGCTATCCGTATGTGTCTCGCAGCATGCCGAAGAACTTGGCGGGCTGTGATACCAACAAAAAGGGGCAACCCATTATCACAAGCCGCCGTCACGAGCGGGAAATCATGGGCCGACATGGCCTGAAGCGGGACTAATGAGCGAAGAAACAACCAACGAAGCCACAGAACCCACCGAAACCCCTGCAACTCCAGAGTTTACGCAGGCTGAAGACGCGGTATTGGACAAAATCTTAGAAGCACGCGAAGAACGGAGTGAACAAATCCGTGAATCCGTGCGTACAACAACAGAACCCTCGGACGAGGCTGCTAGTAACCCCACCTTGACACCCGAACGCCAGCGTGCGTTACGTCGAGCAAAGGTTCCTGAAAGCGTCATCGAGAAGTTTGGTGAGGATCAGGGACAACTCGTCTCTTGGGCTGATCAACTTCTTGAAATCCAAGGGAACGTAGACGGATACGCCGAGCGTATGCGTGGTTTAGAAGAGAAAGTCGCATCTCAGGGCAACCAAACCCAAAGTGACACGCGGTCTGCGGAACAAAGCAGCGCACCTCAAGACGACGGAACCACCGAAGTCTCTCAATCCGAAGCGGTAGAAGGCGAAGCAGCCCCGGAAACCAAGCCGGAGCAGGTTCAAACTCAACCTCCAAGGAATGTTGTGGAGCAACTGATCGGTGAGATCACGACTCTGCGAATCGAACAGGCACTCACACCCTTTGACGGGGTTACTGATCAGGAAAGAGTGCAAGTCGTGCAGCGGATGACTGACATCAACGAGAAGTCTCCGGGTGAATTCAATGACATCGCTAGTTTGGTAAGCAAAGCGGTTGGTGATGTAATGGGCGACCTTCCAACTCCGGTGAATCCCGGCCCCTCTGGTCAACCTTCTACTCCACCTAGAGCAGTAACTCGGACAGAGCGTCCGACTACTCCTGACGAAGCCGACGAAGCAGCGTTAGACATCATCTTAAACGGTGGGACTCTTGACGATGCCAGACGTGCAGCGATGCGAAGATAAAGTCTGCCTCCCTAGTGGGGGCCTTTTGCACGAAAGCAGGAAATAAAAATGGCTACATCCATTCGCAACTTCCTCGACTTCATGGACGCAACTGGCCCGGTATATCTGACCGGACCCGATGTCCTTATCAATGAAGCGGTGAAGCGTAATTACCTGTTCGGCGATTTGGTTCGTGAAAAGAATCAAGCCATCCAAGGTGGCAAAGAGATCAAAGATGTTTTGATGCTCGATGATTCCTCCACGTTCCAGTATTACCAGCCGAACGAAACCTTTACATACTCAAACCCACAAGTCTTGTCCGACATCACCGCCAACTGGCGTTTCTCGATGGACCACATGACTTTCACTGATGCTGAGATTGAACTCAACGTCGGTGGTGGGTTGACCCGTGAAGCCACCAAGACTGTCTACAAGGATCTCAAGCGATCCAAAGAGCAGCGAATGGTGACCTCCATGGTCAACGGTATGGAAGAAGGTTTGTTCAAGCCTACACAAGGCACTTCCTTCAACGACATGGAATCTTCCACTGGCAAGACTCCATACTCCATCCCTGCACTCATCACTGAGAACTGTGTCCAAACCTCCCTCGACGGTGGTGGGGCTAATGGTCTCCGTGGTGGTATGCCTATCTGTTCAGACACCGCAGAAGGTGGTGCTGTAGGTGGAACCAACACTACCATTTTGGGTATTGCTCCCGGAAGCAATGATCGCTGGACCAACGAAGTTGTGTTCTACGATTCCTCTTCCACTTTGGGTATGACTAGCGGCGTTATCGGTGCAACCACTGCATCGTTCAACAAAGCAAAGGTTGTTCAAGATAACACCACCGCTGGAGATTTCTCCGGTGATGGCATGGCAATCAATGAATTTACCGCCGTCAATATCTACGGCTTCTTGAATTCGTTTGACGAAATGTTCTTGCGTCTTCAGTACCGCCCACCAGCCTCGTTTGAACAATACTTTGAAAACATCGTGTTCAACCGTCAGAAGATTCTTTGCTCCCGTGAAGGTGTGAACCTTTACAAGCAAGCACTTCGTTCGGAAAACGACCGTCTGGTCAGCCCAACTGATGCTGCGTACAACAACCCTGCGTACTCCGGCATTCCGTTGACTTACTGTGCTGAACTTGACTCAGCCAAGATTTTCCCTAAGCAAAACGGTAACGGCGTTCATAATAAAGCCGCGTATGACGGGTTTAACTTGGATGCAACCGTAGGCACAACCGAGTTGGCGACTGATGTCATCAACCCCGGCGCACGCTACTACTTCATCAACGGTGACTACCTCACCCCGGTTCTGCACGCCTCTCGATACATGGAGAAGCACCCAACAATGCAGCACCCAAATCAACCGTTCACTCACGTTCAGATCACGGACTCGTGGTACAACGTGGTTGCTAACTCTCGTCAACGTCACGGCATTCTCGCGCCGATGATTACGGCCTAATAGGAAAAGGACAATTACAATGGTAAATGCTTCCCCTACTCAAAGCCCTCTCGGTCTCCAGTTTGCCAAAGAGGACGTAGTTCTCGTAGCAGATGCAGCGGTAACAAAGGGTCAAGTTTGCAAACTTACTCTTGATACCAGCAATCTTGTCTTCGATGCTGCAACTCCTGCTGCTGCTGCTGACGCAGAACTTACTGCTGCTGGCAAATTCAACTTCTACGGCGTTGCCTTGGAAGATATTGCTATCACCAAAAAGGGTTCCTTCCGTCTGAAGGGAAAAGTTGAGGCTCTTGGTGGCGACACCTCGATTGCCCTCACTGCACTCACCTGCGATGCAGCAGGTGCTTTGCATGCTGCTCCCGTGGACCCCGGTGCTGACACCAATTCAAGTTTCCGCACTTTTGCGGTAGCACTTGAAACTCTTTCTGATGGCGGTTTGCATAACGTCATCTTTGATGGTCTTGGTGGCTTCGGCTTCGTCGAGGCTGCATCCTGATCTTTTGATCACTTGGGAGAGGGGGGCTACCGCCCCCTTCTCCTCTTCCCATGGCACTTACCTACGCTGACGCTAAGGCCCACATATTGCTCGCTTGTGGTGGAGATCCCTCCACTACGAGTGCGTTTACCGTCCCCAAACGGATTGCCCAGATTCTTAACTTCGCGGGCCACCACCTTTACAGCCACGCTTGGAACTGGCGTGAGCGTACTGCCTCTAACCTTGACTTCACCACCAGCGACTTTGTTGTTCTGCCTGATGATGTCGGCACAATTATCAATGTGTTTCCCAACGGCAACACCTTTCGTCGCGTGTTCTTGATTTCACCAGAGGCGTTCTCTCGCTTTGAGTCAGACAACCTGACGATCACCGACGCGGTGTTCTACGTCACGCTTGCTCGTGCTAAGCCGGGCAACGATGGTTCAGCATCTACCGGGCAGCCCGCACGACGGCTGGACATCTACCCAACACCCAGTACAGCCGAGTCAAACGCCCTGTCCATCCGTTACCGAGCAGAGTTTGTTGAGGTTGCAAGCACAGACGTTGATAGCACAACTTTGCAAATCCCAGTTGAGTCGCACGTTGAGGCTCTCTACTTGGAGTATGTCCGAGCCTTTGCTGAAGGTGGCGAAGTTGGCGACACCCTGCAACGGGTGGCAATGGTTGACGCTTCACCCCTGCTGCAAGAAGCCATGCGTCGTGACGGCGTTGAGACCCCCAACTACGGGCCTCTTCCCATGGCTGTTCGTGGTCGCACTACCTCATACGGCGGCCTGAACTTCTTCCCTAACGGCAACATACCGGACCCATCCTGATGGCAAAGAAGAAGACACGAAAGAAAGCAGTCTCCCTCTCCGTCAAACGTGGCGAGAAGTTGTCTGCATCACGGGGTGCTGGTCTGACCGCTAAGGGTCGAGCCAAGTACAACCGTGCTACCGGAAGCAAACTTAAAGCACCGCAACCGGGCGGTGGCAAGCGTAAGAAATCGTACTGTGCAAGGTCCGCAGGCCAGATGCGGATGCACGGAGTAAGTTGTTCTAAGACTCCAAAGAAGCGTATCTGTGCTGCGCGACGGAGATGGAAGTGTTGAAATGGGCCACGAGGTTGCGAAAATTGCTGCTATTTCTTGCACCCATGCCCCACACACGCCAAGCGAGACGCATCAATGGATACTGGACACGATAGCCAACACCAAGGGTCTGACTCACTTCGTGCATTGTGGCGATGTCTTCGACGCACAAGCGGCCTCAGTCCATCCCGACGAAGCAGACCATACTCTGATGGACGAGTATCGGCACGCGGCTTCATTCTTGAAGAGCATTCGCCAGAACTTGCCGGATGGGTGTCGATTGGTGATATGCGAGGGGAATCACGACGACAACATCAGGAGAGCGGACCCGAGACGGATACCGAAGGGGCTGAGAGAGAACGCCTTCTGGATGAACACGGAGTTTGCGGAGGAGTTCAGGCGGTGGCATTGGCGGCCCTACATCAAATCTGCTGCGGGGTGCTACCGGGTCGGACAGGCGGTGTTCTACCACGGGTTCGATTGCGGGTTGACTTCGGACGAGTTGGAGGGTCTCCAGATGAACAATGCGACTGGATGTCATCCCTTCCGCCTGTTTGTGCGTGGGCATACCCATCGGCCTCTTCCCCCGACGCAGATTGTGAGAACGAGGAAGGTTCCGCTCCCATGGTGGTGCATGAATGTGGGGACGTGCGGCCCTTTGAAGCCGGACTACATGACGAGGAAAGACACTGGGAGTTGGGGATCTGGCTTGGCTCTGATCGAGGCGAGGATGGAGACAGCCTCCCGGCTGAATGCGAAGGAATGGTCGGCGGAATTGAGGACGATGCCATGCTAACAGCCGCTCAGAAACTAAAGAATGATTTGCAACGATATGTCGAGAACTTCGCGTTGGAGTTTGACATGAACAAATGGACCGCAGCAGGTGTCTTAGAAGAAGTTAAAACCGACGTTCTGTTTGAGTCCGACTCTTGGCCCCAACCAGATATTGATGAGGACGACGAATGAGAACATTTAACCTACTTGAAGCAGTTTCTAGTAACGATCAAACCCCAGCCGCTGTTGAGTTACAAAAAAGTTACGGGTCCGGAAAAGGTCCGGGCATTACAGGCGTTGTAGCGTTTAAGATTGGAACCAGCAGTGCAACCCTAACGGTGTTTGGTAGTGCTGACGGAACAAACTTCTACACCATCAAGTCTGTTACTGAAGCCGATATGACCAACGATAACGCAGCGTTTACGATTGCTTTGGCCCCCTTCATGAAAGCAACAGCCACCGGCGTTGGCACATTTACATCAATGAAGGTTGACATCATTTCGGATTAATCATGGGAAAGTGGACTCCATCTAACTTAAGTGCAGCGTTGTCTGCTTGGTACAAGGCCGACTCAATCTCCGGATCTGACGGTGACCCTGTGACTGCGTGGGCTGACTCCAGCGGTAACGGACACACCGCGTCACAAGCGGACGGGACGAAGCAACCAACACTCCAAACCAACGAACTAAACGGCTTGGCGGTGGTAAGGTTTGATGGCAGCAACGATATTGTGACCGATGACGGCATTCCAGCACTTAACGTTGGCACGGGTGATATCTGGCTTGCTTGCGTTTTCAAGTCAACTGACGATTCTGGCGCTCAGAACTTCTTTGAAAAAGGTCCGACTAGTTTTGGGCTTCGGTGTCTGTCAAAAGGCAATATGGAGATGACACTGGGTTCAACAACAAACACGCCGTTGCAGAATGTAGGCAACTGGAGTCGGACAGCGTTTGTGATGGCGACAGCCTCGCGTGTTTCAACCAATGCAAATGGGTTTGTGAACGGTTCACCCAGTACAACCACAAACCGAACCAACACCGTCAGCATTGATAACTCAGACGCTTTTGACATCGGGGCACGAGCCGCTAATGGTGCTGGGGCTATGACTGGCGACCTTGCCGAAATTCTTGTGGGCGGGGGAACCATAACTGGTGAACTTAGAAAGGTTGAGTCTTACCTGAATGACAGGTACGCAGTAGCCACGCTACCAAGCACTCACGAGTATTCAGATTTTGTCGCCGCCTTTGGCGTGCATGGTGTTCACAATCAAGATTTAATAGGGGAAATGGCACTCGATGTAGAAGGCCCCGTCGTCTCAGATACGTTAGCGGGGGCCGTATGACCGCCGTTGAATTTAACTTAGACAACGTTACCCAAGAGATTGAGAACTGGATCTTGAACTACCTTGACCACCCAAGCGAACACTACAACGGCATGAAGCCCTGCCCGTTCGCAAGAGAGGCTTGGATTAAAGACAAGTGCCATGTGTTGATCGGCGGCGAACACATTGTTCACCAGATCCTGCACACTTGGGACGACCAGTACGAGATTGTGGTGGTTGCGATTGCAGAGGACGAGACCGAGGGTCTTGAGGAATACTGCAAGATGGTGAACCAAGATTTGGTGGAGTACGGCACCGACTTAGTGTTAATGCCATTCATCGCGGGCGACGAAGAACCCGATGATCCAGCACTCAAACCTGAATCATGGGGGTCAATTATTAACGAGGCGTACTCGTTGGTGTTTGTGCAGCGGTTATCCGTCGTAAATCGGATATCCGAGGTACTTGAAAAAATGGGCTACTACGACAGGTTGAGTCCTGAGTTTATGCGATACATCAAAGAAAGACGAGGTTCATAATGCGTGGACGTAAAAAAGCAATGGGTAAAAAAGTCGGCGGAGCGAAGAAAAAGGTTGGGGCCAAGAAGTTTGGTAACACCGCTTTTGGCAAGAAAGTGACTAAGCGTAAGAAGTAATGGCAAAGAAGAAAGCCACAAAAAAGTCTGGCTCTAAACCTTCAAACCCATCGCTGTATAGCCGGGTGAAGTCAGAAGCCAAACGAAAGTTTGATGTGTATCCATCTGCGTATGCAAATGCGTGGTTGGTTCGCACATACAAAAAGCGTGGTGGCGGGTACAGAAAATGATTGCCCTGCTTTGCCTAGCCTTGTTTGGTGGTGGGAAGCCAGCCAACCCCGACGTTGTCGAGATGTGGGTGGACGACCTTGGCCGGGTTACCCCGTTTGGTCGTACGTTTGACGTGTACATCCAGACCGGCTTTGACCCTGAATTCTCACAACCGGACGGTAGCCCACGGCCCCCGTACACCATTGGGAGTACGCGGGGCGGTGAGGTTCCCACTCGTGCGTTCGCATGGACTGTTGAAGGCGACGTGTTCAAGAATCGCAACGATGCGTTCTACCCGTTCCTTGAGAACTGCCCTGAATGTATTGAATACTGGGAGCAAGACACCGGGATCAAGTGCCCCGACCCCGGCGAGTATTGGGATTGTATTCAGTCCAACCCATACCAGCGTTGGATGTACCTTGGTCAGAACTACACCCCAGTCAATTGGGACACGATAAACGGTGTGCCCAACACTTTCGATCTGGTAGGGCTGGACTACTTCTGGGCTGACTCTTGGATCTTGCACGGTGAACCCGGCAAGAAGTACGGAGCCTTTGGCCGTCTCAAGTACCCGCAAGTTCAAGCCCAACACAAAGGCCTAATCGAACCAAACACACTGATTTTCTGGCCGCACCGTGACACCATTGTGGGTGAGGTCTGCTGCTCTTCACCAAGCCAGAACGACTATGCCGATCTGATTATGTGGCGTGGCTACGACGTGGACTGGGAGAGCGAGAAGCACCCCGGTTCGTTCCATATTGCCCGCTTTACTGGGCCTGACTACTTCGGCAGCGGCGGGGTAATCCGGTTTGCTTGTGGGCAAGACTACAACTGTGACCGTGCCCCGTACTTCGTGAACTACTACGCAGACAACAGCTGTCCCTCGGATCTGAATGAGGATGGCGTGGTGGGCTTTGAGGACCTGTTGCAAGTCTTGAGTGATGTAGCTTCGTACAAGTATCACCCGCAAACCAACAGCGGTTTCAATGCACTAATTAAAGTGCTGTCCGAGTGGGGGGGATGTTAATGGCTTACCGTGGCGGACTTAAGAAATGGTTTAAAGAAGATTGGCGAGATATTAAGACCGGCAAGAAGTGCGGTCGTAAGTCGGCCAAAGGGTCTAAGAGGCCATATCCTGCGTGCAGACCAAAAGCTGTTGCGTCAAAGATGACAGCAGCAGAGAAGCGTTCAGCAGCGTCACGAAAGACGGGGCCTGCTAAGGTCAAATACGCCGTTACTGCATCTGGGCGAAGGAGAAAGAAGCGTGGCTAAGAAGGGCAACATGAAGGGCATGTCTGTGCGTAGTGGCCATAAGCGTCCTACGTCCAAAGGTGCTGGTATGACCAAGAAGGGAGTTTCCGCGTATCGACGCCGGAACCCTGGTTCAAAGCTTAAGACTGCGGTTACAGAAAAGAAGGCTACGGGTGCTCGTGCAAAGCGTCGAAAGTCGTATTGCTCACGTAGTGCAGGCCAAATGAAGATGCACGGCATCAGCTGCTCAAAGACGCCCAAGAAGCGTATCTGTGCGGCTAGACGACGTTGGAGATGTTAATGAAGCACAAGATCCATGTAAATCAACACATCATCAAAGCGAACACCAAAAAGGGTGAACGCAATGCTCCATTGACGTGTAAGAATTACAAAAAGAATCACAAATGTCACGAGGTAGAGATTGAAGGCCCTTGCCGAGTGATTTATTCCCCAGATAAGCCCCTGGACTGTGGAGCTCATGTCTGGATTGAGACGGATTCGGATGTTCGTTGTCTTGACAACCAGGGCGAAAAGGTATAATCCCGCTATGACTTCTACGATCACTGCTTCAACCCTGACGATCACTCACACGGAGTCTATCACTCTGAACGGTATCGAACGCGGTACGACCAACACCAATACCTTTGCATCGATCAACGAGGTCGATCACCGCATTCTTACTGTTCTGCATAGTGGCTCTGCTATTGACATCATTAACTTCAGCACTGTAGTTGGGGCTGGCACATACATCGCCGGTAACGTCCGCTACATGAGGTTTACGAATAAGGATGATGCCAACTTCATCAAGATTGGTATTGTCAAAGCTAGTGCAGAGACTGCTTACTTGAAGATTGGCCCCAAAGAGTCTTTGGTGCTTCATCATGACGACCTAGAGGCATTCACCAATGGCTCGGCATTTAGTTCGTTCAAGCAAGCAACCAAGATCACGGCTCATGCTGACACAGCAAGCTGCGACCTGGAAGTATTTGTCGCCAGCGTCTAACGCTTCCGCTTCTTAGGCGGTTCAGGGACTAGAACTTCACTCATGTTTGTAATGGCCACCTTTGGGATGGCTATGACGTAGTCGTATGTCCCCAGGTCAGGCTTAACTCCGCCTGCAACCGTGATGTACGACCTATCTTCAAATACCAAGAAGCCGCATTGAAAGATCTTCTGCGGTTCGGGGAAGTCAGTTTTCTCTACCTCAGAGTTTGGCTGTGGCTCACAACTGTCAATCCATTCGACCAACACCATCTTCACGACATCAGCTCCAGGGATGCGCTCCACTCTTGGCTCGTTGCTCTTGACACACGTTTTCCGAGGGCAACTTCCCCCACAAGAACACCTGTTCCCCACTGGGTCACATCCTTTCGCTGCATGTACTCTGGCTGCTTGTCGCCGAAACCAATAGTCCCGACATTGGCATACCAATGGGGGAGCATTACTTTAGCACTTCTTTTAGCTTGAGTGGGATGCAAAGGCCGGTGTGTGTGGCCACGAACGGAGAGACGCCATGGGTGGGCACCGCAGGCGTAGTTCATTTGTAGTCCTTCCAGCTCATCGCTGTTGCCACCGCAGTCAAAGCCGTGGAAGAACAGGATCTGCCCTAGTTGGTAGACCCCTTTACTGGATTTTTGGTATGGGTATTGAGCCCATCTTTTGAACTCGTCCCGGTATAGCCGGTCTTCGTTCCAGTGGCACATTTCCCTAAGCGGCTTGGGTATACGCCGTGGGTCGGCCTTCTGAATGTTGTCGTCATGGTTTCCCAATGTCCATATGCAGACGGGATCGTTTGCTGCTTCACGGCATCTCCTAAGAAGTGAAGACGCTTCAGCGTACTCCTCACGGAGAGGTGTAGTGTCTTCATCAGGGTGTACAGAGGCGGCCTGGCCATCAAATAGATCGCCAAGGCAAATTAAATGCGTAGGCTTATGTTCCTCGCATTTTTTCAGGAGGAACTGTAGTCCACTGATACTAGCTTCCGGTGTGTGGACGCAAGAGAAAGCTAGAAACTTAGCGGTGCTTACCACTTTTCTCCACGACTTTTAAGCCACTTCCAGGCGAATCCGCCAGTAGCTGCACCAAAGACGTAAGAAGAAAGAACTACGGCGATTACGGTTGCGATGTCTTGCATAAAGTACCTCTTAATTTCTTAAATGACAGAAAGACTGCGACTGCGGCCAGCACTCCGCTAGTAATTGCTGCTGGCAATATAAGCACTTGATCGTACTTTTGAATTGTATAGGTAAGCAACACCAATCCGATCCCAACAAGCAAGGGCAGTTGGCCCCGCATAGGTAACATCATGATGCGGCTTACTGTCATCAATACCAGGCCCCCCAGAATCCCGATGCTGCCCAGCCACACAAGAGGACTCAACACAGGGTCCACTTGATTTACATCCGGCAAGGCAAGTGGCGATGACGGCGAGACAAATGATCGCTGCTGGCAAGAGGAGGCTAGTAAGAACGGAACGACGGCAAGGGCCGCATTCACTTTTGTTCCAACGCTTCCAACCTGGACAAGATTCTTTCCTGCATCCGGGCAATCGTTTCGAGTTGAGAAATGGTAACAGCTTGAGTAACCGCAAGTTCATTGATGGTTCCCTGTTGATTTTCCAAGATTCGGTACAACCCGCCAATAACAAGAACGGTCGTGCAAAGTATTCCGACCCAATCACGGTTAGAAAGTCGGACAACGCTGCTCATTAGATCGCTTTCAGAATGATGTCGCCAACATTACCGCCAACGCCGTACGCTGCTGCGGTTTTAATGGCGATGATGATCTGGTTGCACCCCATGGTGTCAATGACGTGAGCGTCAGGATCCACCGTGGTGTACTCAAAAGTGCCGTCGTCCAGGTCAGTGGCTGAGTCACTCAGAGTGATGTCCACGTTGCCAGCCTTGTTAACCAGTCGCATGAACTCGCCCACAGGTCCGAAGTCAGTCTCGTCCGCTGGAGTCGGCACCACATCGCTGTCTTCCGCACCACTTATAACAGTCCGCCCAAAGACGTTGATGACTGGAGAAGTGCTTACTGTCGCTCCATCGGTGTATCGATGACAAACTGCAATGCTGGTGCCATATGGGATGGTCACCAATTTCTTCTCGGTGTCAGTAATGTGAGTCAGAGGACGGGTGATTGTTCCGCTGTTGTCCTGGGTTTCAGAGTTGCCGCAGGCGATAACCCAGAAGGACTGAACAGACACAGGCATGGTGTAGTCTGCCCTGGCCGTGTTTAACAATGGTGTCCGGGTAACTGAAAGTGTCATTGTTTAAGAACCTCTAATACGTAGTCGTAAGTATCGTGCGCAGTGTCCGGCGTACGTTCAGCCCCGGAAGCCATGTGGATCCTATCAAAAATCTCACGAACAACCATTTTTTGTCCAGCAGAAAAAGCCATATCTGCGTGGTTGTTGCTAAATGCGGTATCGATAATACCGAACCGTCGTGATAGGTCACGAAGGACTATTTCACCTTCCGCTGACTGGAAAACCTTTCGGTATGTGTCATTGATCTCGCTCATTAGCCTGCCTTTGGGATTCTTGGGTTTTGGATTGGGTCAAACCTACGTCTGCTTGCCGCTGCTGCAACTCGGCCTGCATAGCAGCTTGCTGCTGTTGGGCCTGTTGCTCTCGCATCATCTCAACTTCACGAGAATCTTTCAAGTAAGACGGGTCAACTGACTGAGAATCAAAGATATCTCTGAACGCCTTGTCAGCATCCAGGTTCTGAACAACGCCTGGGTTGACCTGCATGAGTGGCGCGGTGGCCTGCATGGCTTGCATGAAGGACTGCGTGTGAGCAGATCTCTTACTGGTAGCCATGGGGCTTCGGTATTCAACAGCCAAAGATCGACCCTGTAGGGCTTCTGGGGCGTCTGGAATAACTCCAGATCGAACCATTGACTCGAAAGTATGCCCAATCAATGGGTCAAGGAACTCTGCATAGAGACGCGCCAGCATTGGTGAGGCGAACATCAGACTCTCTTGACGACGTTGCACCACTTCGGTAGCGGTCATACGGTCACTTTCTGGCGTGCGAAGCTTGTCCAAGAAGAATGCCTGTTCAATTCGAGCCTCTTGGCGTTGCAACAAAGCTTCCCCAACACGTGGGTCAGCACCAGAAACCAGAGGGCGAGGGAAATCACGAGTGCCCTGGCGGTAGTAGATCAAACTGCCTGGAGATGTACGAAGAGGCCCCTCAATGCTATTTGCGGGCATCATGATCGGTGGCCGGATAGCAAGTTCGCACGCCTCAAGGATATTCCTTGACATGACATTTGCCACTTTGATACCGGGCAGAACCTTCATGGCTGGGGAACGCCCGTACGTCTCCTCTGGGGCCTTGCTCCATCGGGGGGTCAGATACGGGATTCGGTCGAAGCCGCTCTCAGAGACGATGTGACGGCCCGTAAGCTCTACGTAGTAGGAAGCGTAAGGCTTGTTGAGATTGTCAATCTTTGCCGGATCTCGCTCGTATCGCTTTAGGACAACGTGAACAAATTCAATCTCTTTTGAGTAATCAAGCTCGCCTTCCTTGATAGCTCGAAGAGTCTTCTCGCTCAGATCTTCCCCAAAGGTTTCATACGCTTCCAAGATTGGCAACTTGAAGTATCGGTATACCTCAACCATTTGCCCCTGGTCATCGTCTACCAGATAGAAGTTCTGCAAGGCTTTGGCCTGGAATCGAGGGCCGTGGACTCCATCGGTGACCGTCATAATGCCAGTGCCAAAGCAGACAAGATCTAGGTACATTTCATGACTTGCGACGGAGAACCCACTGTCAGCAGAATCTAAATACTCAAGCATTAAATGGGTGGCGTCATGCAGATACCTCTTTACTGCATCACTTTGCTTAAGTCGTGGGTTGGACGGTGCCAGGCTAAACCACCGAGTGCTTGTATTTGTCAGCATGCCGGACAATGCGGAAGAAAGAGAGTCAGCAGCTTCAGGAGCCACATCTGAAAAGATCCGGTTCCTCCGCTTCTCACCGGCGGTGTAGTCAGCAGTAAACTCTCGTGTTGGTAGAACCAGGTCAGCAACTTCTTGCCAGTGATGGTCCCAGTTGTATCGCTTAGATTTAGCTTTTTCGTACCGAGAGATAAGAATTGATGCGTCCATGATTATCCAATCAATGACCCTGAAAGGCCACCTGTTTTTCGCTTTTGACGTTCAATAAGCTTTTGGGTTTTCTGTGCTTCTTCAAGTGGGTTTAGAACGTCAATACTTGGCTGTTCTATTTTTGGTGCAGTTGGAACATCAATGATGCCTAAAACATCATCAAACAAGAACTCAAATGCGTCGTCAAAAAATCCCATTACATTCGCCTTTCTAGTGGGTCATGGTCATGAATAGCCTGTTCCTGGTGATGAAACTCACCCCCTGTGTCTTGCAGGGCGTATCGTAGCATCATGTAGGCATATCTGGTAGCAGATTCGATGTCATCACGTTCTGCC
>Ga0208919_1000970_pt1 | contig 17533 bp, 43 predicted proteins | sample 4_EtaG_FD_184076 | JGI IMG/M metagenome (GOLD analysis project Ga0208919, IMG submission 184076) | Marine viral communities from the Subarctic Pacific Ocean - 4_ETSP_OMZ_AT15127 metaG (SPAdes) (version 3) | ecosystem: Environmental > Aquatic > Marine > Oceanic | place: Pacific Ocean | collected...
ATTGTTTTAAGTTTCTTTTTATCTATCATTATTTTTTCTTTTTACCTTTTCCGTAATTAGGATCTTTACAATATTTAGATGCTGCCATATTAGCATATGCACTTGGGTATTTATCAAATGTTCTTTTAGCCCAAGCTATTCCAGCCGGACAAATTTTATTTCCTTTTGTTCTTCCTTTCTTTGCCATTATGAATATAACCAAATTGCGTCAGACTTATCTGGATCGTTGTCCACATGTATGAACGTCTTTGAAATCCCCAAACGAGTGAACCCGACATTAACTAATGCCCTAACCATTATTGATCTTTGCTCTGAATTACCACAAGCAATATCAGCTGCACATCCTTTTAGATGTGAACTATTCTTAGAGGCTTGATATCCTCTATCTATTAAGTCTTTATTGTAAGCGTGTGTTCTAAAGCCGGATGTTATCTTAAAAGGAATATTAGCTTCTTCACGAGCAGTGTCTAACAATTCTAAGAAATCATCTTTCATATTCCCCCCTGAACCTGGTTCGCCTGGAGAATCAAACTCACTGTGGGTAAAATATTTCATGATTACTTTTTTTTCTTTATAAACTTGTAAATTGTAAATGCAATTGCCAGGGAAAGCGAAACAAACTGAAGTATTTCATTAGCCTGCATTAATGTGAGTCCCAATGCGCCGCCGTTAGCAGCTACTACTTCTACTGTATCTCTCATTTCTTTTTTGTTTTTTTTAAATTATAAGTAGAAGTCTGAATGTATTTAAACTTCCCTATACTTGTATGTGTTTGCACCCAGTTCATAATCGCAAAGATAATAATTTATTTAATAAGTTTTTCCCCCATACGTTATCTTATCAGAACCCGTAGTCTCTTTTACTTTTTTCCAGTAAGTAGGATCGTCTTTATATTTGGCGGCGTGTTTAGCTAAGTTGCTAATTTTTCTTTTTTTATTTTTATTCCGCGTTCTATGAGGTTTGCTTGCTTTAGTAGCCATAATTATTATTTAAGCTGTTAAATACTTGTAAGCCGCTTTAGCCGCTTTTACTCCTTTACTTACCGGTATTAAATCTACCATACTTTTAGGAGTAACTGCGTTTACTATTTTCTTACCGATCTTACCTTCACCAAATTTTTTCTTTTTAGTAAAATTATATTCTCGTTTTTTATTTTTAACAGCATTCCTATGCTTCTTATTAGTTTTATTTTTTCCGTTAGTATCAGGCATATTCTATTCTTTTTCTATCCAGCCATTAGCTGGATCATTTATAATTTCATCTAATTCTTGTGTAGTGTATATTGTTTTACCTTCTACAATTGATGGAGGGTTATCTTCTAAAAAAGTGATAGTAAATTCTGTTTCATCTAAATTTTTTCTAACAGTATTTATTGTATCTTGAAACACTTCCATGCCTGTTGTATTATAGTTCTTATAAGGAACATTATTCAAATCTTTAATATTTAAAATACAACACAACATTATGGTACGTTTGTTTGAATATCTCCAGCTATTTGATTATTCATAGTAAGATCTAAACTTCCTTTAGCATCTGTAATGGTAGGATAAGAAGATGTTCCGTTAGGATCTCCCATTCTCCACCAATGCTGTAAATTTGCAGCCATAGAAGAGGCAGCTAAATCTGTAGGAGTACCGCTATTATAAACTTCTATAGCTTCAACATCAGAAAGGTATTTATCCCATATAGATATTTCATCAAGGTATCCCGTCATGTATCCTCCTGAAGCAGCATTATTACGACCTACCAGAAAGTTTCCGGCAGTACCAAAAGGGTTAACAGTTTTAGTCCCTGAATCTATATTAGTGCCATCCATTACATATCCCACATTATTAGCAGCTCCTGAAGTACCTGTGTATCTATATATACAATGATACCAAACTCCTGCCGATATTGGAAAACTATTAAAATTATCTGTAAAATCTCCTGCTACTCTTATAGAAGGAGTAGCAGTGTCTAAATATATTTGAAATCTTGCTGTAGCTTGTCCTGGATTTATGTCTAAAATTCTTTGAGAACCTCCGGTTACTACCGAAAAATTAAACCAGAAAGATATACTCCAAGCTCCCGTTCCTCCTGCACCTAATAAAGGAGAGGCGGCATTATTTAACCATTGGTTAGAAGCTCCAGTAAACTCCATAGAATATAAATTACTATAAGAAGGTGGTGGTGTAGAACCCCCTGGTTTCAAGTCGTATACCTGACCTGCTATTCCGACTCCAATTCCAGTTCCCATATTACCAGAGTGCTATAATGTCCGTAGCTGTTGTTTTAGTAGCATCCACTCTTATTGCTTGAGTAGGTAAGAATGCTCCAGCTGCTATTCCTTTAAAAGTAAGCTCGGTAGTGTTAGCGTTTCCATTTTGTTGTGCTAATTGAATTCCCATATCTCCAGCTACTCCCGCAAATAAAATACATCCTGGAGTTGCTTCATTGTATATTTGAAACACTGTAGTGGCTCCAGCAATTGTACCATCAGCAGTAGATACTGTTAATGATGTCTCACTATCCACTGATATAACATAGTAAGCTTTAGAAGTAGCATATACAATAGCTCCTGCTCTTACTCTGTCTGTTATAAATGTTGATCCAGCTGAACTAAATGTTCCTCCTACAGATGCGTCTCCATCTGCTCCTGATGTAACTAATGTATCAGGGTTAGGGATTCTAACGCTATCACTTGGGATAACTGCTAATCCGTTGCTTACTTGTAATTTTTGATATGCCATATTTTTTTATTTATCTATTATTATGTATTACCACAGTGCTATAATATCTGTAGCAGTTGTGTTAGTTTCATTTACTCTTACTACCTGAGTAGGTAAGAATGATCCTGCAGAAATTCCTTTAAATATTTTTTTATCCTCTAATTGCGTACTTATGTTCCCGGCTACTCCACTAAACAAAATACATCCTCGAGTTGCTTCTCTATAAATTACATAGTCACTGGTACCTGGTAGTGAGGCAGTTGGAGTTCTAAAAAGCAATTGCGAGGCCCCAATTCGGGTTACATAATAAGCTATATTATTTGTGATGTTATATATAATATCACCTGCTTGCGCTACGTTCTCTCCATCAGGACCCTCTAAATTGGAATCCAATAAAGCTCCTCCAACACCAAAAGCACCATTATTAGATGAAAGTATTTCAGTATCGGGATTAGGAATATTAACCGTATCACTTGGGATAACATCTAATCCATTACTTACTTGTAATTTTTGATAGGTCATTTTTTTATTTACTATAAGGAAACGCTCTATTTAAAGCATCTCTTCGTTTTCCACATCCACAGTCTTTTCCAGTTGCTTTTGATATAGTATCGACTGCTTTTTTTATTCCTGTTGCTTTGGTAAATTTTTCTACGCTATCTCCAAAGCCTCTTGATTTAATTTGATTTACTGGAGTTCTTTTCATTTATTTTTTACACGCGCAAAGTTTATTAGGACATGAAGCAACATTAAACATAATCTTAGCCATTACCCAATTCCACCCACACTTTATTTTACATATTAATTTTGACATATTATTTTGCTTTACATCCAAAGTTGTTAGCGTAGTTAGCCATCTTAACTACCTTGTCAGAATACTTATCAGTCTTCTTCATGACAGCAGAAGCTGCACTACACGCATCTTTGAACCCGTTATTCTTAGCCCACTTAGTAAAAGCTCCCTGACGAGATTCTTTTATTTCTGGGAAGGCTGCTTTTTTAGTTCTTCCTTTCTTTGCCATAATTATTTTCTAATGTGTGAAGAAAGATGTTTCTTTACATTATTAATTTTCTCATAAGACATATTATGATCTCCACCATATGCATGTCCATAGATTTTTTTAGACATTGCTTTTGACTCATCTCTACGATCTTTTAAAGATTGCTTATGTTTGCCTTTATGCTTGTTGCCTAAAGACTCATCTAATCTTGCGTTGTAACCTTGCTTTTTCATGTTTTTAAATTTTATATGTTAATCCTATTCTAAGACTCCCTTCTGTATCAGAGTCAAGTTCTTTTATATAATAAGGGTCTAAAGATAATCCTTTCCATAATGGTAAAGAATAACCAACCCCAATACTTAATGAATGAGTAGAATCTGTAGCCATCTTACCAATTACATAAGCATGAGAGGAAAGCGCATACCTTCCGAATGCATCATAATCTTCTCCGCTCTTTACGATTCCTACTACTATATCTTTATGTATATAGCCTATTCCCATTTCCTGTGTAAAATTCTCTGTTCCCCAGCTATCCCCATCTGCCGGTGTGTTAACTGTTGTTGTTACCATAAATTGTGCTGAAGCAGCTAATGATAACAGTGCAACCCCCATTGTAAGTAAATACTTTTTCATCTTGTTTTGTTTGGTTAATAATTTTACAAAGATAATAATATTTTATTACTATCCCCAAGTCTGATCCAACCTACTTCCCTTACGTCCTCTTTTTATTTTTTTATCTAAAAGCTTTAATCTTAACGAATTTATAATTCCTTTTTTCTTTCCTTTTAATTTATTTCTTTTAGATATGAAGGATTTATATTTTTCATCACGCTCTACATTGAGCGGGCGAGATTTAAGTTTTACTCTCTTATGTTTTGATCCTGGTCCTTTTCCGTTTCCGTTTGACATATTATGCTTTTTTTCCTCCTGATATTAATCCAGATAATGTTCCTCCTAATGCACCTACAGCCTTAGCCATTTCATTAGCACTACCACCACCCACAGATCCTGATGCTGTAGTATCAAAATTAATTTTGTTTTTCTTTCTTATCGTAGCTTTAGTTTTCTTTTCCTCCTTTGGTCCTGGATTCATCTTTAAACTTCCATCATTCATTCGAGAAAAAGAATCTGCTTGAGCTTTACCTACTGCGTTATAAGCAAACTTTCTCTTTTTATTTTTTCCGGTGTCTCCACACTTATACGTAACAGTTGGCATAATTTTAGTACTTTTGTTTTCGCAAAGATACAAATTAAATTTAATGCCTAATATAATAAGAAAGAACTACGACAGAGTTCAACCCTCACATGACTATATGAAGTACTGGAGGGTGATAAGGTACTGGGCCAAAGCCAAGTACAAGATCGGAACTCCCGATATAGATATGCTATTTTTCCTTTATAGCGAACAAATATTCAATAAAACAAAGTTTAAAGAGTTTGAAGAATGCATGTCTTGGGACGAACCAAGGTTTCATAGGCTCTTAAAAGAAGGATGGATACACATATGGCGTAAACGTAAAGGTAATGAAACAACCTTATATGAACTATCTTATCAAGGTAAACGTCTGGTTAACACCCTATATAAGAAATTAAATGGAGAAGAAATAGGGGAAAGCCCGCAGGCTAACCCCTTATTTAGACACGACGCTTCTTATATGGATAAGGTTTATCGTAATATGATTGTAGAAATGAATAAGTTTATAAAACAACAACGACATCTCTCTCAGTAATCACTGTATAAGGATTATCTTCGATTAACATCTCATGTCCTGCTGCTTTGTCATAATAAATAAAATCTCCTTCATTTATTACTGACACATCTGTTCCTTGTTTTACAACTTCTCCTTTACGGTATCTTAAATCAGATGCGTCTTGAGCTGATAGTAATAAACCTGAATTTGTTTTAAGCTCTTCGCTTATTTTTTTTATTACTATATATTTCCCTATTGGCTTCATATTTTTTTAAATTTAATTCTATTTTATTTTCGTCGGGATTAAATATCCATTTAAACAATTTCCTTAACATTACTAAGCTCTTTTATGAGTTACAATAGCGTTAGTAGTAAGAATAGTAGTAGCTACACTAATTGCATTTAATAAAGCTTCTTTAGTTACTTTAGCTGGATCTACTATCCCCATCTTAAACATATCCCCATACTCTTTGTTTACTACATCATATCCTTTATTATTAATAGGCTCTTCAGGAGCATCATCTACTGTACCTAACATTTCAGGAGTATATATCTCTGACATAATTTCTTTTTCATCGAGTCCAGCATTTTTTAAGATCTGTTGTAGTGGAGCTCTTAAGGCTTCTCTTAACATCATCTCTCCAGCCATATCTTCTTCTATCTCTTCATGTGCGTTATCTTCACAACTACATCCAAAGTGACGCGCAAAATCATATAACAATAATCCTCCTCCAGGAACTATTCCTTCCTGTAGTGCGGAACGCACTGCACATACCGAGTCATCGACTCGGTCAAATTTTTCTTTTTGCTCTATATCAGAAGTAGCTCCTACGTATATACAACCGATCCCTCCAACTAAGCTTGCTATTCTTTCATTAACAAAGTCACGCTCATGTTTAGCTGTTAGTTTTTGTTGTTGTTCTCTTAACTCTTCTACTCTTTGTTTAGTTTCTTCTGTTACCTCTCCGTTTTTTATAATGACCGTAGAGTCTTTTCCTACCATAATTTTATCAGCATGACCTAAATCTTGCATTCCAATTAAAGATAAATCATCTCCAGTTTTCTCTGAAAAGTATTTAGCTCCTGTAGCAAAAGCAATATCCTGCATTAATTCATGCGTCTTGTATCCAAATGATGGAGGCATGATATTACAAAACTTTAATCCATTACGCTGCACGTTCGCTGCTAATGTATTTATAACATTAGCCGAACATGTGCCAATAATTAAAATCTTTTCTCCTGCATTTATAATAGGTTTAAGAACATTCTCAATCTGTAGAATATTATTAATCTCTGTATCACATACTAAGATTTTTACATTCTCCATTACACATTCATCTTTTCTCTGATCGTTTATAAACATAGGAGAAGTATATCCTCTATCTATCCTAATCCCATTAGTAACCTCAGAGTATGTCTTGTCTGTTTGAGAACGCTCTACTGTTACGATACCATCTTTACCTACTTTCTTGTAAGCCTCAGCAATTATCTTTCCTAAGTCTTTGTCATTATTAGCAGAGATAGATGCAATATCATCTAACATATCATCAGTAACTTCCACCGATCTCTTCTTAATGTTTTTTAAGATAACCTCTGAGTCATACCTTATCCCATTTATAAGATCAAATATATTATGGTAAGGTTTGATCCATTTCATTCCAGCTTTAACCAAAGCCTCAGTCAAAACAATAGCTGTTGTTGTACCATCTCCAGCTACGTTAGCTGTTTTCTCCGAAGCTTGCTTTACCATTCTCACCGCAAGGTTCTCAATTGGATCGTCAAGAAAAATAGACTTAGCTACAGTTACCCCGTCCTTAGTAACGGTTAACCCCTGAAGGTGATCCGATGATTCTATAATCACCGTCTGACCTCTTGGCCCTAATGTACTCTTAACAGCTTTTGAAATTTTAGAGATTCCCGATATTAGTTTCTCTCTTGCCTCACCGTCAAACGATAGGTCTTTTGGAATGTACCCTTGTTCCTTCATTGTGTTTAATTTAAGTTAATTTAATTTTAGGCAAAGATAATAAAAATATATATATTATTTATGTTGTTATGTTAAACTTCTTTCGCTCTTTTATATATATATATTTCTTACTATTATTATTATTTATTTATTATAAAATATTGACTTCACTTTAACATATCAACATATTTAAATATAAAGTATTATAAATCAATAAGTTATAAAATGTTGAAGTAAAAATAAATCAACATAGTTATGTCGAAGTTTAACATATATATAAAAAAAAGAGGCAGACCGTAGTCTAACCTCTCTTCACACAACAGAACAAATGGGTTTTTTAAAATTCGTAAATGTCTTTGTCGTGATCCATTCGCATCTTAGCTCTTTCGATACCGTCCGCGATACAATCAATCTTATATTGTTTCTTCATTTGTTTTCTATACATAGAAGCTTCTTCTATTCCACTCATACCAACCGGCCTTGAGTTTATTAATCTTCCGTCTTTAACGTAAAGTCCATTTACGTAATCTGATGTTGTGCTTGTTTTCTTTGCCATGACTGTTTTATTTTTTTACAAAGATAATAAATTTTTTTAGATGTCTGGGGGTTGAGGGTTATTATAGGTCATACGAACGAACCTCGCCTCAGGAAACGAAAAAAAAATCGCACCCCCCCCTCGCCGATTTGGAAATTTTCAGTCCAACTTTTTTAGGTTTTTGTAGGGACTCCCCCCTCCCCCCCATGTCACTACCTTAATACCTCTGGTAGCTATGTTACGTACTCCTGATATACTCTTAATGTCTACAAGTAAGGGTAGTATTTCCCCCATTCCCAAGAGGGAAGGACAAAGAATCCTTTGTTAAGGAAGAGAGAACCTTCCCTTAATCCCCCATCCATCCCCAAAATACATAAACAAAACAACAAAGTTATCAACAGCTTAAACGATTGATAATCAATACAATTACAAGACAAAAATATATGGGACAAGAAAATAAACACAAATTGATAGTGATTATATAAAGAATTGTACTATCTTTGCACTACAATTAAACATTTTATACATTAAAAACACACAATTATGAACACACAAATCAGTAGAGAACAAATGATGGAATGGATAGAGAATGCTTTATCTAAGGAGAACGAGAGAATCGGTTATGGTGCTACTAAAGTTAGAACATCAGAAGATTGGAATGATGAATCAGATTACATATGGTTAAGTGGAGAATCCTATGATACTTACAAAGGAGATACCATCTACTCTTACTATTCTGAATCTTCAAAATATGAGTTTGGAGTATTAAATACTTGGGAGAATGAATTACAGAAGAGAGGATGGTATTCTCAATGGTATGATTCAGGAACGATAATGATATATCCTATCTAAACCTCAATAACTACCGAATGGCTCGTACTGAATTAAGTACGGGCTTTTCGTAGTAGAGGGCTATTCCTCGTAAAATTTAAACACACAATTATGAACAAAGAAGAATTAACAATGAGATTAGATATGCTCATTCCAACACAATGGATGTCTAACACTTTTACAAGTGGGATATGGGATAGAGACAAACACAAAGAGATACTAAGAGATGTAGTAGCTATGGACTCAGATTGGGTAGAGGAAGTAGTAAATAATGGAGATTTAAGATTAACTGATGTACTGCATGATTTAGAGGGAATATACCTTAAAGATGAGCATTTCCTACCAAGAATATCTACTGAAGTTTGTGATGATAAGGTAAATGGATACACTAACATACAAACCTACCGATTATGTTTAGTATTAGATAATGAGCCGACTGAATGCTCTTATAATCCTTTAGAGAGATTCTTTGAGTTAGTATCTGATGAAGAATTTGAGATTACTGATATTAATCTTATCAATTGGAATGAGGTAATTGAGAGATACTCGGAGAAATTAGTAGAGGGATATGAGTATAAACACCAAGTACAATTAGTATAGAGATACTCTGATGAGTCCTAATTGGACGAAACTACTCTTAATTGAGTAGTCAGTATCATAAGATACCAATTTAAATAACACACAATGAAAAAGTACATAGTAGTAGACACATGGAATGGAGATGGTTATTCCACAGAAAATGGAGTTGAGATTGAGCAATTCCAAAATAAAAAGTCAGCATTCAAACATGCCTACAAGAGGGCATTATCAAATGCAGATGGAGATAAAAAATACGTTGAACGATATAAAAATGCATATTCCTTTTTAGGATATGATGAGAGTCATGGTAGTTATCAAGTATGGGAAACTAAAGATGTATATGCAATAATGATTCAATGTAATGTCAATGAGGTTACAATGCTAACAAAGAAAGAATACGAAGAGAAAATTGAATGGTTAGATAAAGAGTATGGAGATGATTTAGAAGAGTATAGTGATACTGAGGACAATGGAGATAAATTCTATGGTGCGTTGGCTGATGACTATGACTACCAATTTAGATTAGTTAAAAATATAGATGATAATAGCGAAACAAATACTACACCAATAATAGAAGATGAGTGTTGGAAGTGTAAGGAAAGTATAACATATACAGATGAATTTTATTTCTGCCCAAAATGTTTAGCCCATCAATAAAAACAAATATTAATTAAAAATATATAGATATGACAAATGGAGAACACTTACAAAATTGTACAGATATTATCTGTTCCCATGATCCAGCAAAAGAACAATGTTATAATTGCGATGAGATGTATGAATGGAAAGAAGTACCATCAGGATGGGATGAGGAGTATTGTACTGAATGTAATGAAAGATTGAATCCATACTTATGTAGTAACTGCAATGAAGAGGTAGATGAACCTGATACCTTTTGTAGTAAATGGTGTAGTCAAGAGTATTGGTTATGATTTAATTGTGTGTGAACGATAGGGTTGTGCCTATCCTACCTTAACCTCAATACGTAAATGTATTGGGGATTTGGTAGTAGAGGAATGTTCCTCGCACAATTAAAATTAAAAAATAATAACATGGAAAAAGAAACACAACTTACAGATTATGAAAAAGATTATCTTTTAGATATGATAATACAAGAGTTAGAAGATGATGATGAATGTGTAGGAACACTTCATAAAGAAACCTTACAAAGTATATATGATAAACTAATACAAATTAAATAATATGAATATGAAATACGAACAAGAAACAATAGGGAATTTAATGCAGTACCAACAATTAGGTAAGTTTTATAACCTATATTTTAAAAGGAAATACAAAGAAGATTATATTCTATATGAAGATGAAAGTATAATGGAAAGTTTTATTGGAGAAGCAAGTTACTATGGATTAGTAGATGAGAAAGATATGAAACTACTTGAAGATATTATAGGGAGAATAGGTAAACGATCAAAAAAAGAATTAACTAATTACGCAACAGAATTAATAAATAAAACTAAATAAAATGATTATGAAAGAGTACGAAGATCCAAATTGGAATAAATTAAAAGAAAATTTAAAAGATTATATAATGGATGGAATATGTTTTGGAATGGTAGTAGCATTCGGTATGGCTATCTTTGTTATGCTACTGCATGTATTTTTTAACTAAAAACTTGCATATATAAAAGTAATTAACTATTATTGCACAAAATATACACTATGAATAGAGAATTAACATACGATAAGTGGGCAAAGTATATCCATGATTATCAATTAAATAAACACACAGATATGAAGAAAATATATGTAAACAATAGTAGGTTTATAGAGTTAGTAGATGAAATTGCTACTCAGCTAACTGAAACTGAATTTAAAGAAGATACTTGGGATGGATTAGCCGGACTTCACTTTAAAGAAGATGCTCAAGATTATTATAATGGCACGTATGATGAGATAGAAGAATTAATTAATAATACGATAAACGTATTTAGTAGTAACGATAAAGAATAAAACAATGGGATATAGAAGTAAAGTAATTGTAGGAGTAAAGAAAGGTAAGCAATCTGATCAATTTGATGAGATATTAAAAAAACACGATTTTCAATTAGATCAACCTCACACCGATCATTTAGTGGTAGGAGAGGTAGATGAATATAAAACATATACATTTGATTATATAAAATGGTATCACGATGATGAATGGTGTAGAGAAATTATGCTATTTTTAGGAAAGATGGAGGATTATAAAATAGATAAGCAAGATGGGATAGACAATGTATTTTGTTTAGGAATGGGAGAGGATGGAAACTTGCATTCTGAAATAGGAAACTACTATGATTATGTAGATACAATAAGAGATATAGAATTAATATAAATTAAATAGAGATGGAAAAAAAAGAAAATTTAAAACAGATAAAACAAGTATTAGAATGGATGAATCTATTTGTAGATTATATACAAGAGGCAAATCCCGACTTATACAATAGAGGTTGTGAGTATGCCGACTTTGAGGAAGAACAAAATTTATTAATTAAAAAGCACAGAACAGATGAGCAAAAGAAAAGGTAAAACAAATATCCGTATGGCTATCTTTCAAGAGATACATAAGATAGATCAAAGATTAAAGAAAAAGAAAGTAAGAGATAATGAGGAAGAAACAAACCAATTATTATCTAAACGTACAACCTTAACAAGTAAACTGAAATGAAAGTAAAAGAACTTATTAAATTATTACAAGAATGTGATCAGGAGTTAGAGGTAAATACTTTTAACGAAAACTCTGCTGATCCTACAAACTACTGGGTAAAAGATGTAGAAGAATTTAGTAAAGGAAGTAGTGGATACGAAGAAGATGGAGAAGTATTATTAATAACAACAGAATAAATAAATAAATATGAAAGTAAAAATTATACAAAGAAGTGTCTATCATAAGATAGGAGAAGTAGAGATAGAAATACCAGACAACATTAAAAAAGAAGAAGTATTAGATTATCTAAACGAATACTCGCAAATGTATGAATACGAAATGGATAGTGCTATAAACGATACAGAGTATGATTTTGGCTTTGGATTAGATAATGAAGCCGGCTTAGATGAAAAAGATAACGAAAGCGAATGGAGATATGAGATTGTAGGAGAAAATTATGGAGGACACTTATAAAAAATAAAATTAAATAACTATGGAGAAATTTAGATGGAGAATGGAAAGTAATAAACTTATAGCAGAATTTATGGGGGTTGGTAAACATTACGAAGCACAAAGTAGTAATATGTTCAACCAATATCACACCGATTGGAATAAACTTATGCCAGTGGTAGAGAAATGTTTGATAGGAGAGGCAGAACAAGATGAACAAATATCTAATACGACTATTAAAAATATCTATGAGGGTATATGCAATCAAGATATATCATATGCTTATAAATCAGTAGTAGAATTTATTAAGCAAAATAAAATTAAATAGATATGAAAGAAATATATGATATGATCCTAAAGGAAAAAGCTAAAGATGTACCTAACATAGAGTACATTCAGTTTTTGCAACAAATGTCGGATAAGACAGAAGTAGATTACTTTATAGAAGAAAATAAAAGAAAGCAATTAGAGGAAGGAATATTTTATCAAAACCACAGAGATTTTGAAAATTATTTTAAATATAGTGGAAAGATTGAGGAAATAAAAGATGGAGAATATAAAGAAAGATTAACTGCTACGCAAGAATATGATAAGTGGATAAAAAATAAATCACATGGAAAAAATTAAAAAAACAACCTTAACAATACCGGTTTACTATTATGAAGATGATGAGGGGTATGTAATAATAGATAAGGAAGAGATGGAAAATTCCTTTAATCAAAAGATGGAGCAGTTATATCGATCAACTAAAAAAAGTGAACACGAACAATTTAATAAAAAACATTATGAAAAAAAGCGATGAACTAATTAAAGAGGTAGGAAGAGAAGTAGTTATGCTCCTACTTGAAAAGAATAAAGCATATGGAGATACTGCAAATAATCCTCCTAAAATATTTTCTAAACTATCAGCCAAAGAGGGAATACTTGCTCGTATAGATGACAAGTTAAGCCGGATAAAACAAGTAGGAATCAATGATAAAACTGAGGACACATTACTCGATCTAATTGGCTACCTTATATTGTACAGAGTGCAATGTAAAAAGGAAAAGAAATAAAAAAAATTTACACAAAATTTGGTAAAGTAATACTAAAGTATTATCTTAGCCAACTAATTTAATTTAATATGAAAAAAGATATATTTGAGCAATATGCTAATGCTATTGCTACACAATTTCATCTGACTATGGATCAGATGTTCGATAAAACCAAGAAGAGAGAAATAGTTGATGCCAGACAAATGCTATACTATTTATGTATGGAACGCCCAATCAGAATCTCTTACATTCAAAGATTTATGGAGGAACAAGGTTATAGTGTATGTCATTCTACTATAATACATGGATATAAAAAAGCTAAGGCACTGATAGATAAAGATCAGGACTTTAAAAAACTTGTTACTGATATTCAAGGTGTATAGTATAGAAGATATATATCAACAAGCACTACAAGATAAAAATGCTATCATAAAAAATTTATATAAAGGACAAGCAATAATCAATGTAGGTGCAAAACTGCAAAAGTTTAAATCTAAAACTGAAATATTAAATTGCAATAAGAATGGAGATTACTTTCAAGAGTGTACTAAAGAAGAGTATGATTTGTTTTTAAAAAATGGATGGGAAATGGGATGTGTAATGTTGTCTATATGGAATTGTAAAAGAAAATTAAATTTAGTAGAGTATAAAATGAGGATGGAAATAAATACAAGAAAGAATGATAAACATATACAAAGATTAAAAAATAGTAGGGATCTACTATTAATTAAATATTCAAAACAACAGCAAAAATTAAATAAAATTAAATCAAATGGAAAAAAAGAAAAACATCTTTAAGGAATTATCTTCCGTATCTATTAAAGGTAAAACAGATAAGAAAGGAAAATTTGACTACTTATCATGGGCAACTGCATGGAGTCTAATTAAATCAGAATATCCTGATGCTCAACGAAATGTATATGAGTCAGAACACACTGGGTTAAATTTTTTTACCGATGGTAAAACTGCTTATGTTAAAGTAGGAATAACTATCAATAGTATGGAACATATTGATTACTTACCAGTGATGGATTATAGAAATAATTCTATAGCTATAGATAAGGTAACCTCAATGGATGTAAATACAGCAATACAAAGATCAACAGCTAAAGCAATTGCTATGCATGGATTAGGATTAAGTTTATGGATAGGAGAAGACACAATTGAAGTAGTAAGACAACCTCAGGCAGTAAGTAAAAATCCAGTGCCTAAAACTAAAAAACTTGTCGAGCTAAATATAGGAGATGAGAATTGGAGTAAAGTATTAAAGTATGTAGGGGCTAATAAAGAATTAGGACTACCTAAGATAGTTAAAAATTTAGAAGGTAAATATAATATTAAAGCTATCGTAAAGAAGGAGTTATCTAATCATACTAAGTAATGGAGAAGGACTTACAATTACTTAAAGAAGATAGTCATTACTATGGTAAGTTTGGTAGACAATTTCTATCTAACTCAGACATTATAACTTTATTAAACGATCCTAAAAATTTTAGGAAAGAGAAGCCAATGACTAAAGCTATGTTAGTTGGTAGATATTTTCATACTGCTATGTTAGAGCCAGAAAAAATAGATAGTGTAGAATACTGGACTATTGATAGTGCAAGTAGAAACACTAAAATATATAAAGAAAAACTATTGCATTACAAAAGACCTTTAATGATGCTTACTAAAGAAAAGGATGCAATTGATTTGGCTATCAGTACTATGAAAAATAACTTAGAGTTTTATGAATCTATTTATGATGAGCATAATGAGTATGAAGTCCCTACTATACATGAAGTAATGGGAGTAAAGTGGAAAGGGAAAGCTGATATAGTAGGAAAGGATATACTAATAGATCTTAAAACAACATCAAATATAAAAGACTTTAAGTATAGTGCCAGAAAATATAACTATGATAGTCAAGCGTATTTATATCAACAATTCTTTGATAAGCCATTAGTTTTTTATGTGGTAGACAAAATAACTTTAGAGTTAGGAGTTTACTATCCATCAGAAACTTTTTTAAGTTATGGAAAAGATAAAGTTGAAAGAGCAATAGAAGTGTATAACAAATTTTTTAAAGAAGATGCTGAAGAAAATATTGAATCGTATATTATTAAAGAAACACTTTAATAAAAAACCTAAAGAGGTGTGGATGAAAGTTCCAACCATTTACTCCTCAAATGCTGAACGTGATCAAGTCATGGAGGCAGCAATGAATAAGTTGGAACAAATAATATATAAAAATTATTAAACATGGCAGATGAAAAAATCTATGTAGGAAACGGAACATCAAAGTTTGATGGGAACATGATCTCATGCAGTGTATGTCTAAGCGACTTACCTCAAGAACATATGTTCGAGTACAACGGAAAAAAGTACATTAAAATTAATGTATCAGCTAAAAGAGATGGAGCTGATGAGTATGGTAAAACACATTACTTAGCAGTAGATACTTTTAAACCGGAAGCAAAGAAAGAAACAGCCCCAGCAGTTGAAGAGGACTTACCTTTCTAAATTTTAAAAGAGGGTTGTAGTCATTATTAATTATTAATTTCGCGGTTATACTTTGTAAAGATTACCTCTCCCTCTTTTATTAAACCTTAAGTTAGGGGATAAACTCCCCTTTCTTTTTGTCTTAAAATATGTTGATATGTTAAGTTGGTAGTAGCTTTTACCAATATATATTTTGTTTTAATTATATATTTATTATTATTACTTTTTATATATCTTTCTTTAACATATTAACATAAAAAAAAAGAATATAAGTAGTAAATAGAGAAAAATATAAAAATAAAGTTGACATAAAATCAACATAAACACAACATAAACAAATGGAAATAACAATATTTAAAGATATTAAAGATACGGCTCAACCTTTTTATAGAGATGTATCCCAGATATTAGACAGAATAAAACAGGGAGCATCACAAGACATAGTAAGATCAATAAGATCAGAAAAAGATAAGTCATTAAGAAACGAATTAAAACAGTCATTACCGGCTATATGTTTTAGTGGTAAATTTACAAAAAGAAACGATGCATCTTTAACTGATCATAGTGGATTAATTTGTTTAGACTTTGATGGCTATGAGTCAGACAAATTATTATTGGAAGAAAAAGAAAAGCTCACTAAGGATAGGTATGTATATTCGGTTTTTATATCTCCAAGTGGGTTAGGACTAAAGGTGTTAGTAAAGATACCGGATGATGTAGATACCCATAAACAATTTTTTAATTCTCTTCAACATCATTTTGACTCTCCTTACTTTGATATTACATGTAAAAATGTATCAAGAGTTTGCTACGAGTCTTACGATCCTCTCCTCTATATTAATGAGCAGTCAAGTATATTTAATCAGATTGTAGAGCAGGAGTATCAAGAGGTAGTAAAACATAAGGACATACAAACCATACCTATTACTGATGAGAATAAGATAGTAGATATCCTAATGAAATGGTGGGATAGAAAGTACGGATTAAATAGTGGAGAACGAAACAATAATGTTTACATACTGGCGTCTGCTTTTAATGACTTTGGAGTTAATAAAACTTTAGCAGAATATGTTATGAATAATTTTGGAAGTCAAGACTTTACTCAAAGTGAAATAAAAAGAACAATACATTCTGCTTATAAACAAGTACAAAACTTTGGGACCAAGTATTATGAGGATGAGGAAAAAGTAAACGAGGTAAAATCTAAGTTAAGAAAAGGAATAGCTAAAGGAGAAATAAAACAAACCTTAACTGAAGATGTGCAGTCCGAAATAGAAGATTCTGTTTTAGATAATGTGATTAGAAGATTAGAAGAGGAACAAGATCAACAAAAGTTTTGGAGTAAATCTGAAAAGGGAGTCGTAAAGATTATACATATTGCTTTTAAAAAATTCTTAGAAGATAATGGTTTTTACAAATTCAATCCTGAAGGAAGTAAGAATTATGTTTTTGTTAAAGTAACTAATAATCTAATAGACCATACCTCTGAGAAAGAAATAAAAGATTTTATTTTAAATTACCTATTAGATGTAGATGATATATCTATTTACAATTACTTTGCTGAATGCACAAGGTACTTTAGAGAAGAATTCTTAACTTTATTATCTTCT
>Ga0208919_1000973_pt1 | contig 17513 bp, 29 predicted proteins | sample 4_EtaG_FD_184076 | JGI IMG/M metagenome (GOLD analysis project Ga0208919, IMG submission 184076) | Marine viral communities from the Subarctic Pacific Ocean - 4_ETSP_OMZ_AT15127 metaG (SPAdes) (version 3) | ecosystem: Environmental > Aquatic > Marine > Oceanic | place: Pacific Ocean | collected...
CCATAAAGAGTCCATAAAGAAACTCTGGTTCATCACAATAATGAAGGTCATCATATTCAGCAAACAAGTTGTTCGCATATTTTGAACGTACACCCTGTTTTTGCTCTTCATGTCGGATTACATCCAATGGAATTATCTTTGACATTATGTCAATATGTTTCCCAGAATATTCGCTATATGGTTCACATCTGCTTGAAATACGTTCTATTTCCCAGTTTGACAAATCATCGCTATCTTGCTCCTCATAGGCTTTTCTTTGAACTTGCTGTGGAGCCTCGGAAATCTCTAATAAACTTCCAATATCTACATTGTCAAGATTCCTTAATTCAGGGATCAAGTTAGTCAGTTTAATAGCATTGTTTACCCAATCTACTTTTCTTCCAAATAGTTGAGATAACTGTTTATGCGTATAATCTGGATTCTCTTCTAACAAGGCTTTCATGACATCAGCTGCCTCATAAGGAGTCATAGGAATAGTAAATGCATTAGCTGACAATCTTTGTACTGAAAGTTTTTCAGCTTTTGTCAAATAGTATGGCACTTCTTCCATCTTTAGCTCTTTTGCAATAGCCAGTCTTTGGTGACCATCTAATACAGTATACCCTTCTTTATGGTTTGGATTTGTATTTTCATATACGGTTATAGGTGTTAGCATCCCGATTGACTTGATGCTATCTTTTAACTGTTTATATTCAACAGTCTTTTTCTTACTGCCACTTCTGATATTGTCACCATCAGTGTACAGTGCTTTTGTCTCTATTGTGTTCATTTATCCTCCTTTTGGATATCTTGATTGAACTCATCCCAACATTCTTTGTATTTCCATGGTTTTTCCATGACATATACAATCTCATGTGCGTTGAAATTATCTGTGTGATCTTTGTCGAATCCTTTTTCGTCTATCATCCAATGTAAGAATGATATAAAAAGGTCATCTTCCCACCAGGTATCAATAATCATTTTAACCTCTTGTATATTGACCAAAATGTTTCAGGTTTTAATCTTTTTACATTTGACCATTTGACATTCTCAATCATCCATTCAACCCTTGTTTCAAATTCACGATTGAGCATGTCCATAGCCTCTTTAGAAACCTGTATTTTGGATTTGTTAAACATGGATCTAACCTTAGTCTTTTGAATAATCATTCTATTATAATTCCCTTTTGCCAACTATTCCATTCTTCCCACTTATCTTTCCTGTGTTCAAATTCTACACATAAAGACACATATTGATTTGGTTTAAGATGACAAGTTTTCTCTCTTTCCATCTTTGCTATTGCACTACTTATATGTTCAGTCTCCATATCTTCTATCTTTACCACATCACCATTAGATCTAACGTAAGTTTTCATAGCTTTCCTCCATATAGCCTGCTAAATCAACATTGTCTATAAATTCCCAAGATGCCGTACTTCCCCACCAATAGCCTCTCACTTTTTTATCTTTTGTATTTATCCACAAAGCTGGTCCACCACCTGCTACCATAACATCAGCACCTTTGAACTGTAATTGACTATCAACTATGTACTCGACATCATAATACTCAAATCTTTCGTAATAATCTTCTTGTCCAAGCTCTATTTCCTTTGCAATCCTTTTACAATGGTTTTCCAATTCTACCGTACAGCTATCGTCTTTATTTCGCATCCTTAGTTTCCATTTCCGAGACTAATCTATCTCTTTGTTTCGCAATTTCTATGAAATGGTCATTATCTTCACATACTTTTGCAATAGTTATTGATTTATCAGGTTTTTCTTTCCCTGTTTTTGTACATGGAATTGCAGTAAATGCAGTAGTCGCAACTTCTTCACATTTTTCTACATCACAAATAGGTTCATCAATATGATGAGTAATAATTCTCATAATTCCTCCAATTTTATAAGAGTGGGTAATAGGCCATGCATTACGTCACAATGCTCGCACTACTTTCAATCGTTTTTATCGGTATTTTCAGACTTAACATCTCTACCTATATTACGATACTTACCATTCTGTTTCTTTTAAGACGAAATCGCCTCACTCTTATGTTTTACGCAAATCTCTCAGCGAATAGACTTATTACTCGTATCCTCTAAGAGCCACTCCGACTGGAAATCTTGGGATTCCGTCAGTCGTTAATTCCTGAAACCGAACCGTCAAGTCTGAGCCAATAAACTCATCTCCATTATTAAACCATTGTCTTCTTTGACCCATGGTTCCTTTCGGTCTAACATGGAATCTTTCACCGTTGTCAGTTTCACATTCCCAGATAACGCATCCCTTCTCCGTATTTGTGCCTTCTTTATAGCCAGTTATCGGATATTCTCTATCTTGGAAAGTTTTCAGTTTTTGAAGGTCTGGTGATCTATGGTTCAATTTGTATAATCCAGATTTATTTCGAACTATACCACCTTCATATCCATTACCAATGAAATTAGCAGTTATTTCTCTAACCTCATCTTCATCTAAAGCCATGCATTTAACACCATTATGAATTATCTTAATATGATTGTAAGGCTCAAGAACTACCTGTGAAGCAATAGGCCATATACTTTCCCACCTTTCTTCAAATGGTAAGCATATATTCTCAGTGTCGAAGTAATCAAATATGACATAATGTATTTTCTTAATAATGTCATCTTCGTTTTCACCTCTTCTTACTGCTCCAGCTAATTCTTGAAAAGTTAGTTCCTCAGAATATAGTTCTCCGTCAAAATACAGAGATGAGATATTCTCTATCATATACATTCTTCGAAGTCTTTTTCCAAGATCCACAAGTGCATGATGTAACTCTTTTTCAAGACCAGGCATAAAAGTAAATGGCTTACCTTTTCTTGAGAACATCTCTACTTCATTGTTCTCGGTTAAATGACATGTCATCCTAACACCATCCAGTTTAGGTTGAACAAAACATGGATAGTTCACATTATGTTTACGTTTATCAAATTGCAAAGCTAACATCGGTAAAATAGGTGTACTTATTGCCTCCGAGTTGTCGGTATAGCCCTTATCTCTTTTCCGATTTTCTTTACTCTGCAGTTCTTTAACTGCTTGTTCAAAATGAGTAGTTTCATTAGATCTTCCGATATTCTTCCCTTCTCGAACCTCTTTTTCCTGAGTTTGTAAACTATTTCCCTTAAGTCCGAATCGGGTGGTAACAATGGTATATGCTCCCATGTTTTTCGCATTACCAAGCCATGTCTTTATTTGACCTTTGCTCGATGTTGCATATAGAACTGGAGTTTGATAGTCATTATTCATTAGATATCCTTTCCTGCAATTAAGAAGTTTTGGACTTCATTTACAAAGTCCGTTTCGTTATAGAATGTTAAAAGTTCATTAGCTTTTTCAAGTAATCTTTCAGCCTCAGCTAATGTTGCTCTTGCACTGTCTCTTTCACTTTTCAGTACACTTTCTGGAGTTACTGATTCAAACACATCACCCATCGTAATGCTCCTTCCATATTTTATCATACCCTTCCTGGGCATTTATTGGTTTAAATAACTTATCTCGTTCCATTTTAAATGGTACACCAAGGAATGGATGCTTTATTTCTATGTCATATAGTTCTTGCATTGTCCATGGACCTACTTCTACCTCATATCCATCAACGATACCATAGGCATAATCCTTATCTTCATCTAATTCAATAAGATACCATTTCCATGAACTCAAGACATGAAAGAACTTAGCGACTATCTTTTTGTCTTTAAGTGTCGTTGTATCTTTATCCATTTTGCCTTGTTTAATCGCTTTTTCCGTTATTGCTTTTGTTAATAGTTTCATTTTTTCCTCCCATATTGCCTATACAATTCTTCTACTGCATAGAATATAAGTACGGCAGCTACCACGAAAAGTACTAACCCAATACCACCAACAAACAAACTTCCAGCTATTTTAACTAACCCGTCTATCATGATTATACACTCTCTTTCTTTTTTCACTTAGATTGTTTAAGTGATCTTTTAGCTCTTCAATAGGACATGTTATTTCATTCCATCCCCACCACCAACCATTTCCGCTTAATGAAAATAACCAGTCTCTATCGAGTTGCCATTGTTCATCATCAGGTGCATCATTTTCATAGGACCATCCACGTTTCCAATCCCGATGATTATTGAAGTCTTGCATCAGTACTTCTCACTCATTGATGAGAACACCCGATCTTCTACTGCTATCGTTTGGTCTTTTTCACATTTAGGACACCAGATATAGCTTTCTTCAGCTTGTATCGGTTCTACATGGTCATAAGTGCCATGATTAAGTTGATAGTGTTCAGTTACCATCTTTTCATCGCAATCTGGACAAGCCATAATGTCCCCTGTTTCAGCTTTTGCCATTTTTAAGCTCCTTATTCTTCTCAAATATAGTGGACATCCAAATATCCGTATAAATAGTTACTTGAGGCAGAAAGTCAAGCATAGCAAAATACATGAACATAACTGCTCTTACGAAGTTTTCAAATTCTTCTATACCTTTTGTCTTTGAGACTCTAAAATGATAAGTATAACTGGTCGATGCAGTCTTTAGGTCAATATGTCTTCTCTTTTTCAAATTAAAGCCATCTATTTCAGTATTTACACCAAATCCGTTACCATAATCAGACCGAGGACCACCATCTTTAAACATATATAACATGACAAGGTTCTTAGTCCCAGGAACTTTCGTTGCTACCATTTCCACACTTCTGTATCTTATCACATCTTCAAAGAAATGCTCTTTATTCGAAGGATTGTTAAAGTTTTCAACTATTTTACCAATACTTTCTGTATCTTCGTAGACCCATTTAATCGTGTTCATTTCAAGAGCCTCCCTGCAGTTGGTTTGGCATTGGTTTTACAAATGAACTGTTTACCAAAGTCTTTCTTTTTCGCATTCTTTGATATAATAAACCGAGCATCATTCATTGTTTCATAGATACCTATCAATTGCTGAAGGTCCCTCTTTTTCCTAACTACCATGAATCCCATCATTTACCTCTCTTTTCGTTTATCCGTTTTGATGCCTTAACCACAATGCTTTCCCTTGTATCAGTTGAAGTTATGGGAATTCTTGCAGATAGTATTTCCCCGAATGTACCTATTGTCCTAACAAGTACAGTATTTTTGTCTTTACTATTGTTTTCCATAGTAACGTCCTTTCAGATGATTATGTAGACCGTATAATGCCCAATCTACAAAGGCAAATCTCTCAGCGAATAGACTTATGATTAGATCTTCCATTTATTTCGATTATGACCAAATTAACCTCTTTTTCACATGACCAGGAACAATGGGTGTCCCTGGTACGAAATGTTACCAATTGATATGTGGATTGAACCAGACGAACTTGAGCTTGCGAAAGGTCGCCCTTTTGGCTTTAGTCTTGTTCCATCCATACCGTTTGATAACCCAAGCCTCCGCTTGACTCTTCCGAGTCCATCGAGGAGGATGAACTATGCTTGGGTTATCACTAACGTATCTAATCATTGACAACTCGAATTCCTTTAGAATTCCGAACGATGTTATGAGCCGATTCTAATCGTTGGTCGAGACTTCGACCATCGGAGTACTTGCTCGACAAGTACGAGAATAGGCTCTTACCTCGTTCTTTAGAAGTTGGAACATTGCCTTCAGCAATGGAACATGCATCTCTTAAACCAGCCTTATGCAGAATATTGTCTATACCTCTCCATGAACGCATTGTATCGCCATGGAGAATGTATAGAGCAATGTCCTCTACATACTGGTTTAAGGCATGTTCGACAACTTCTAATGGAGTTGATTCCTTGAACTTAATCATAATACCTCCTACCAATACCAATGGACTGCGAACGCAAGAGGAATCCATGGTAATGTTAAGACCATCATCTTAACGTACCATTTATCCCTACGGTCATAGAACCACTCAATAAGTTGAGATGACAGAGATGGTCTTACATACCATTGATTCTGGAACTCAGCAATCTTCGATTGCAATACCATGAGTTCTTGCTCGTGGTCATCAACAACGTCCTCGAACCTCTTACGTTCATAGTCCGCAAGTTGGATACCAAGAACATCATGTCCCTTGGCATGGCACCTTACACAAAGGCTATAGCCATGATAGGACTCAGATGCTCCGTCTTTACATAATACACATTTATACATAATAAACTCCTTAAGATTGTGCCATGACCAAGCTCCCCCAAGCTCAGTCATGACGTTAAGAACATTCACCCAAGGGTGACTATTCGATAGAGATACCTGTTGATGGTGCGTATGCCTCATCACCTTCCGATGATGCTACCCACATGCGTAGCTTACCAGATGGAGTAACCTTGTACTCGCTACCAGAGACAGGTGATGCCAGGTGCAAGTCGCGTGTGGCGAGAACTTCATTGAACTGGTCAATGCAGTTATAGTACACCTTGGCGTTATCGAATAGGACCGAGTCATTCTCCATCAGGTCCTTCGTACCCAAACCATGCTCATTACCCTTGCCCTTAGGACCAGATATGAACGATGATTCCCATAGACCATCACTATCTTCGACGATAGTACCGTCTTCGTTACGGTCATGGATTACGAGAGTGATACCCTTTACAGGGTTGTTGCCAGATTTACTGGCAGGCTTAGTTGTAGTCATTACAACCTCCTTTGTTAAGTACACCTCAGACCTGTAGGACATCTGAGGAGATGATGAAGACTAAGCCTACAGTCAAATCTCTCAGCGAGATGGCCTATGGTGGTCCAATCCCACCTCTACTCCACTCAACCAAGAGAGTCCTAATTAACTAATTTCAACCTAATTAACTAAGACATACCTATCAGCGAAGGGGGTGGGATTGTACTATATTACACACGCACATTCTTACTAAATTTTTTGCTAATTGCTATAAATCTCAGTATTTGTTATACTTCATGATGTCATATGGATCATACTAAACAAGGTAGGGTGACTATTACTAAGACTATACTAAGTAAGATATATCATAGATTAGTCAAGTCTAAGAGAAATAACATAGAGAAACCTCTTGACGAGGTTTCTAAGATTGAGTCTAAGACTGATAGGATAGAACCATTAAACATAGAAACCATGAAAGTTTATGAATTTGAGGATTTTGTAGATGATATTGAAACCGTATCAAAAATCAAGAGTAAGAAAGGATATGAAGAGTTATGAGTAATAAAGTAAACGATGGGGTAGCTGAGGCAATACAGGGACTTGCTAAAGCTGTAGAACATCTCGCAAAAGAGGTACATTGGGGTTTTGTAAATGATTTCGATGAGAATGTACCAGATATGTTAGGTAAAATAAATAATGCTATAGTTAAACGAACTTGGCATATGCAGGGTAAGGATGAAAATGGTAAATATAACGAAAATGATGGTTATAATTGTACACAACTTTGCTGTGTTGCTGGTTTAGATCGAAGAGAGGATGATAGAAGGAAAAGTAATATCGGTTATGACGGTATGGTAGAGAAAAGGGCAAATGGACAAGTTAGTTAGAAAACATCTTCGCCAACCTTTGAAAAAAGGTGTAAAAAGAGAATATTATTGGGAAGAATACCTTATTTACACAGAAAAAGAGGCAAAAGACCATAAAATACCGTATAAAGCGTGGCGAGATTGCAATATGGGTGACTTTGGTCTTTCGGATGATGGGTATGTAGCAGTTTGTATTAAAAGAAGAGAATATGAGAAGTATACTAATTATGTGTTTCCTTATGGTCAAGTGTTTGGTGGACCAAGAAAGAAACTATTATACGAACCGCATCGTAAAACAGGGAGTTATGCATCCATTACTGCACAAACCTTTGAAGATAAATACAGAAGAAATAGACAGTATAAGAATTTCGCAAAGGCTTATGCCATACAATTTGTCTCTGGCAACCTGGATTATGATACATTAGGCAAGATATTTAGTCCAAATGACGAAAAACCGTCTGCAAAGACAAAATCGTTACTAAAAAAGGAGTATGTGAAAGAAATGATTGATGATGAATTAAAGAAAATATTGGCTGAGAAGCAAATAGATGAGGGTTCTGTGCTTGATATGATTAAAAAAGCACATGAGGTGGCCAACGACAAGCATGATCCAGCGAACATGATGAGAGCAGCAGAGGTTTTAGTTAAAATATTAGGTCTTTATGACAGAAAACAGCCAGATGTTCATCAAATTGAAGGTGAATTCATGTCTTTGGCTGAAATTGAGGACACATTGGCAATAGATGGGGATAGAATAGAAAATGGCAAAAACGTATAGAAGTACCGAAACAAAGAAAAAGAAGAGAGATAAGAAAACAAGGCAAGGAGCCTCAAAGAATACAAAATGGAAAAGAGCAAAGAAGAAGCGTTACAGAGGTCAAGGGAGATAGAGATCTTCATGAGTAGGGTTTTCCTTACATCGCTTGAGAACAGGTGGTGTAAAGAGAATCCTGTTTCTTTTAATGAGTTTTTAGCAGAACTACCAGAAGAAATAGTTGATACATTAGGTTGGGGAGACTCTGATATTCTTCAAATATGCCCGATGTTGGATAGTGATGACCTAAGTACAGGATTATATATAAGAAATATAACAAAGGATGGTATAAATGGAAGATAGACCTATAAAAGCCACTTTCGAAGAAATGAAGAATCTCACGAACCCTGAATATAACAAGGTTTTGTTCGATTCTTTCTCTTTTCGTTTAAGACAAGCGAAAAATGCACTTTATCGTATATCAAAAATGGAGAACAGGGATGAGATAGCAAGATTTGCTGTAAAAGCCCTTGATATACTTGACTCAAACTGGAGAAATAGGATAAACCATGAACAAAAACGTAGCGAAGAAATTAGAAAAGAAGGCCCAAGAGGTGGCACAACTGTACTCGGACAAGAGTAGGGCGAGCAACTTTAACAATGAAACATTTTATGTAGATGAGATAGTCCCTTTATCTGAGGCGGCTGCAGTTGTTACCTATATGAAGAATACAGGAAAAAAGGCATTGTCCTTATTTTTGTACATGCGAACAATGGAGAGATGGTTTAATATCTTTCCTACCGATTCGCATCTCTTAGCATTTGATAGAGTCAAATTCTATAAAGAAGAAGTTGAAAAGTATAATTTTGGAAATAACTTTAATTATGTTGAAGCCGCAGAATCGGTAAAAGAATTTGGAGAATCAATAGATCATCCTAATTTTACACCAAGCTATGATTTAGGGAAGGAAAATGGCAAAACAGCCTAATATATACAAACAAAGGAAGATTCTTCGGAAATTAAAGAAAAATATGATTTCCTTTGGTAAGGTATGCCTTCCTGGTATGTTTACTTCAAAATCACCTGAGTTCCATTATGAACTTGCTGATATATTCAAAGATGAGAAAATAAAGAAAATGTGCGTTATTGCACCCAGAGGTCATGCAAAAAGTTCTATTGGAGCTTGTGTATTTCCGTTACATCATTTATTTTTTAGTAAAGGCCAGAAGGTAATTGTTCTCTCAAGTAAGACTCAAGGCCATGCGATTGACCAACTGCAGACAATAAAAGATGCTTTAGATCATTCAATGCCTTTAAGGTCATTATTTGGATATTGGGGACAACACTCAGCAAAAGTTTGGACAAAGGATAGAATTGTGTTAAAAGATAATTCAGCTATCATTTGCAAAGGTACTGGCCAGCAGGTTCGTGGATTGAAGTTTGGAAACCAAAGGCCTACTCTTTTTATCATTGATGACCCTGAAGATGAAAATAATACAAAAACAAGCGAAGCAATGGAGTGGAATCTTCGATGGTTGCTTCAAGGTGTAGAACCTGGTCTTGATGCAGATATTGGAAGAGTATTGGTTATCGGCACTCCACAGCATGAAAACTGTATGGTGGAACTTTTGCATGAGATGGAAGGTTATAGATCCGTTAGATATCAAGCTCTCTCTGATGATGGTAAGTCCTGTCTTTGGCCCGATCTCCATAGTGTAGAGACTTTACTTGAAAAGAAAGAGAGCTTGGAATCTATAAATCGAATATCTGTCTTTTATCGTGAATATCAATGTCAAGTGGTAGGAGATGAAGACCAACTCTTTAAGGAAAAGGATTTGAGGTATTGGGATGGTACTTATGAAAAAGGAGATGAAAGGACAGGAACTCTAACCATAACTCACCTCAATTACGAAAAACTTGACAAACCTATGAAAAAATTTGTTTATGTCTTTACAGGCATAGATCCCGCCTCTTCCACAAAACAAACTGCTGACTATAGCACAATAGTCTCTATTGCTATAGATGCAGAAGACAATCGCTATATCCTTCCATATTACCGAAAACATGCCAAGCCAATGGATCTCGCACAAGCAATCCTTGATTATGACGATAGATATACGCCTCAAAAGGCTCATGTTGAATCAGTTGGATATCAGGAGATGATTCGTGATTATATTACACGAATACGGTTCATACCTGGTTTCGCAACTAAATTAAATCCGAGGACATCAAAGAGTTATAGGCTTGAAAGCCTCCAGCCTTGGTTCTTTAAGCATAAGATTTATCTTAAACCAAATATGACAGAGTTTGAGAATGAGTTACTTATGTATCCTCGTGGAAAGCATGATGATTTACTTGACGGACTTTATTATGCTTTTTATGGATCTTACAAGCCACCCGATAAAGATTTAACTATTGGAGATGAACATGAGTCATACGGGGTACAGGAGTTCGACTGGGCAATCTTATAAGAGATATACCAAGTTTATGTCTCTCGTAAATTTTATAAAAACAATGATTGATAATAAATTTACAGGAGAATTAAAAATTAACTTGCATAAAGGGAACATTTCTCATAAAGTGTACGTTAATAAAAGCGAGGAACTACCAGTGTAGCTCCTCTGTGCATCAAATTGGAATTGGGACCACTGCACAAATGCAAAGCCCTTATTCAGATAAAACTTTCTGGGTAGGGGTTTTTTTTATATGCCGAAATACGATAAAACACTTGAAGAGAAAATGTCTGGCGATATGCTGGACTACCTTGGTTATAAAGAGGGAAAGAATCCTGACGACAAGCCTATCCATAAAGATGTAAAGGAATCTCTTGAGTTGTTGGAGCATTATTATAACGAGAGAGAAAAATGGGCAATAAAGTTCAAAGAGGCCGAAGAATTCAGAAATGGCATTCAATGGACTAAAAAACAGACAAGGGCTTTAACTGCTCGTGGTCATAGCCCTATAGTGGTTAATAGGATTCATCCAGCCATAGAAACAGCAAAAGCTTTACTTACCTCAAAGAAGCCTCAGTTCAGAGCTACTGCCAGAGATGACTCGGACAGAGAGATAGCAAAAGTCTTCTCTGACTTATTCCAATGGATATGGGAGCAATCTAATGGAAATGCTGAACTAAAGAGAGCAATCGATGATTATTATGTTGGAGGAATGGGTGCTTTGATGGCTTACCAAGATCCAAATGCTGATATGGGTAAGGGAGAGGTAATGTTAAAAAGCATTTACCCACTTGATTTATATATTGACCCTAACTCAAGAGATCCATTCTGTCGTGATGCTGCTAATATGATTGTCGCAAAGCTTATGACAGATGATGAGGCTGAAAAGATTTATCCAGAATATAAGCATATCTGGGAAAAGGCTGGCTCTTCTCAGCAAGAAAGATATCCATCAACAGATTTACATAAAACAGAAGATCAGCTATTACTTGGAGATATGACAACAGACGATACTATATCTCCAACAAAAGAGTATATTGAAAGATACACAAGAATTAAAGTGGATTATTTCCATATTTATGATCCATACTCAAAGTATGAAGCTTTATATGAAGATGATGAGTATGAAAAGTATAAAGATGAGGGGGTAGTTAGATTAGTACAACCTCAAGGTGAAGATGAAACAATAACTGATTATGAGGAAGTAAAAGAATATATAAAATTAATGGACGAGATGGGACCAGTGTTCCATCAGGCAATGAATCCTGAAACTGGTGAAGTAGTAGTTCAGCCAGGAGAGGAAGGACAGGAAGCTATTCCAGGCTCTACAAGAGAAATCGTTCTTCTAACAAAAGGCGAACTTATTGAGATGGGAGAGATTCTTGTAAACAATATCGAGCAGACACGAATTAAAGTAATAGTTAGTGTAGGTTCAATGCTTTTATACACCCGCATACTACCTGTGGACAATTATCCGATTGTTCCTATGATGAATGTTCACAATCGCAACCCTTACCCAGAAAGCGATGTGCGTATATACATGCCCCTACAGAAATATATTAACAAGATTCGTTCTCTTATCATTGCTCATGCAACTACCTCAACGAATGTTAAGTTACTTATTCCAAGAGGTTCGGTTAATAAGACTGAAATTCAAAAAGAGTGGGGGAAAGCTGGTACCGCAGTTATTGAATTTGATGCTGAGTTAGGACAACCTGTGGTTGCTGGGCCAGTTCCCCTACCAAATGAACTGTACAAGAATGAGGCTGATGCAAAGCACGACTTGGAATACGGCTTTGGTATCTTTGAAATGATGCAAGGTTCTGGTTCAGCAGCACCTTCTACTTATCGTGGAACCGTTGCTATAGATGAGTATGGCCAACGAAGGATAAAATCGAGATTAGATGATGTCGAGAATACTTTAAATGCTTTAGCTAAGATAACTGTGGGGTTAATTCAGCAACTTTATACAGAAGAAAAGGTCATTCGCCTTACTAATCCCGATGGGACGATGCAGAGAAGTGTGGTAAACGAGCCTCTTTACGAGGATTACTCAATGGCTATTCATGGGAAAGTAAATGACATTACCGTTGGGAAGTATGATATTGTAATAGCATCTGGATCAACACTACCATCTAACAGATGGGCTCAATTTGAGTATTATATGGAATTATATAAAGCTGGCGTAATAGACCAGGAAGAATTGTTGAAGAAAACTGAGGTTGTTGATGTTGAGGGAGTTCTTAATAGGGCGAGTGTAATTAATCAGTTGCAAGGGCAACTCGAGCAAGCACAACAACAAATAAAAGAGCTATCTGGCGATTTGCAAACTGCCGATAGAGAATCAGTTCACGCTAAAAAACGCCTCGAGGTTGAGAAGTTTAAGACTCAACTTGATAAAGCATCAAATAAAATTGACAAGACATCGGAACTTTTCGATGCCCGAATGAACGACCAAGTGAGCATGATGAGGTCATCAAATAAGGAAAAGAAAAAAGATGAGTGAAGACATAAAAGAACAAAATGAATTAGAAGCTCAGGAAACTACAGAGAACCAAGGAGTAGACCAAGAGAACGCCTCATTCCAGGATGAGGTTGATAAGATTTTTGGACAGAACGCAGAAGATCCATTTGCGGCTAATGAAGAAGGATCTGAGCAATCTACACAAGAAACTTCTGCTGATGAAGGATCTCAAGGAGAGCAATCTTCTGGAGATGATTCAGCGAAGTATTGGCAAAGCGAGGCCGATAAACGGCAAGCGAATGTTGACGAAGTTATGAACGCGTTGGGAGTTGATAATGTAAACGATCTTAGCAGAAAGGCAGATGAGATGAAGAATCTAATGCCAATCGCACGATACATTAACGATAACCCCAATGTTCTTAACGCAGTCGAAGATTCTCTTTCCTCTGGTAATACTGCTGGTCAAACCCCTCCGCAGGGAAATCAGCAGACACCATTGAAGAAACCCGAAAGACCTACGAAGCCAGGTAATTATGATCCCGTTGAGGCAGTTAGTGAACCAGATAGCGAATCTTTTAAATTTAGAGAAAAGCTTGATGGATTTAGGGACGATATGATTGGCTACTATGAACAAGTTTCAGAACAGCAACAAAATTATCAAGCCCAAATGCAGGCTCAACAGCAACACCAATCACAACTTGTACAGTTGCGTGATAGATTGCAAAATCAGCATAAATTTTCCGATACTGAAGCTGAACAATTTATTGCCTTTATGAGCTCTCCTGAATCAACTTCAGAAGCAAGCTTAGTCGATTATTATCGCTACCGTTTTGAGCATAAGCATAAAATGGAACAAGCTGGTGATAATCAAAACCGTAATAAGATTGATGAAATGAAGCGAGAGAAAGAACGTCTTTCAATCAAATCACCTGTTGCTGTTACCCCTGGAAATGAATCACAGACAGAAAAGCCTATCGAGGATCAATTAATGGATAGGATGGTTGCCACACATAATAGGCAAAATCCTTGGTAAATCTCTGAAAGGAGAAAGTAAATGGCTAAATATAGTCTAAGTACTGGGAACACTACGGCCAATGGCTCTGGTGGAGTCTCCATTGATCAAACCAGGCGAACTTTCGAGTTTGGCGATAGAGTGGCAGAACTTGCCCCTCAACAGTCTCCCTTTTTTGTATACTTGACAAAAGTTGCGAAAAAGGCCACAAGTGATCCAGTATTCAAATTCATGGAACAACGCCACCAATGGCAACGAAGAACATTCGAAGTCAGAGGTGCTACAAGTTCAGCCGCTTACACAAGCGGTACCCAAGTAACCAACATGATGAAAATGGATGTTGGTTATGACGCGTTTGGTCGTACAATTAGTACACCTACTAAACCCAACTTTTTGTTAGAAGGACAAATTGTTGCTATAGCAGATTCTACTGGTACAGTACGACATCTTAAGATATCTGGAACTCCAGACCTTACTACTGATTCTGGTGCATCCGCAGAATGTGATTTAACACCACTTTATTCTGCGACATGTGCATTTGCAGATAATGCAAAAGGTCAAGTAGTTGGTAGTGCCTTCGCTGAAGGTTCAACTGCTCCAGCGTCTTGGAAAGACGAATTGTATGATAGAGAAGGTTACTGTCAGATCTATAAGACAGCAATCGACTTGTTCAGTAATACAGCTCGTGCGACTGAGTACAGGGGAATTTCTAACGAATACATGAGAGTATGGCAAGAAAAGCTCATGGAACACAAAATGGACATTGAAAATTCAATGTTGTTTGGTGTGGGTGCCGCTGATGAAGCTGCAACTGGTGGGCCTACTCGTCGTACCTGGGGTATTCTACCTTACACCGAAGCATATGGTAAAGTGAAATCCTTTACTTATTCAAGTTCAGACTACGATGATTTCGTAGATGCGATGGAAGATGTTTTTGCTCCCGAATCTGGTAATTCAGGATCAAAACTCGTCTTGGCATCACGTCCAATCATTAGTTGGATGAATAAACTTGCCGCAGGGAATTTCTTAGGAAATACGGTTCCTGCAGGACAGCATCGTCTTGATGCTCAGAATATTCAGGGCAAGTTCGGTCATAAGGTAACTCAGATTAGCACAATTTATGGCGATCTTAATGTGGTTCAAGAACCATTGTTAAGAGGTGCTTATGAAAATTATGCAATTATGATTGACCTTAAGAATGTCAATTATCGACCATTGGTTGGTAATGGAGTTAATCGTGATACACATATTGTGACTAACATTCAAAATAACGATGTTGATGGAAGACAAGATCAAATCTTGACCGAAGCAGGTCTTGAGATCCAACTCCCAGAAACACATTGTGTTCTGAAGTGGTCTGCATAGTTGTATGACTAATTGGGTAAATAGTAACGGGGCAGTCTTAGTACTGCCCCTTACCCGCAGGAATAAGTAATGGCAGGCACATCAGTACTATCTAAAATCGAAGATTTAATTGGAGATGTAACCGAAACTGTTGCAGTGGGTGAGTGGGCTTCTGATACAGCAAGAGAAGTAATCAATCTTTTACCACAAGATATGCTTTGGTCAGTTTCAACCAACACTGCAGATTCTGGTAGTGGAGCTTCCATAACAACTGCAAAGTTTTTATATGCTCATAAAGCTGGATATGCAGCTACTGAAATAAAGGCAGAGAATAAGGCAAGAGCAACAGATGCCAATAGTATATACTTAGCGACAAACGAATCTCCTGTATTTTATAGACAATCAGGTAAAATTTATGTTCTTCCATCTGGAGGAAGTGTAGAAGCAGTAAGTTATCCTACGATTACTTACGATGCGACAGATGTAACTGGTGTCCCAGATGATGTAAAGCATTTAGTTATTTTAGGTACAGCAGTCAAAGGAAGATTGAATCAATTAAATGAGTTAAGAGAAGGTGTCGTCACTATAACTTCTCCAACATACACTGCAGCAACTATAACATTAGAAAATACACCTACGATAACAGACTTAAACATAAGTGCGACTGCTCCTGTAGTTCCACCAAGTCCAAGTTTTGACGTTGGTGCAATAGCTGTAACTTCCTCTGCTCCCACATATACAAAACCAACATTAATTTTAGGGCCTTCTCCAACCTTAACTCCTTTAAATCTTACTACAAATCTTACTCTTCCAACTCTTCCAACTAATCCAACTTATAGTTATGTCGATGTTGGGGATATTGCAACGATTACTGATACAAATGTATCGTTAAGTACTGCACCATCATATAGTGGACCAGTGGCTACCTCAAGTGTGTCTCAAGCTGAGACTTATATAAGAACAGATGAAGATGTAGAATTAGCAAATATAGAATTACAAAAGGTTTCTATTGAACTCAATAAATTTCAAAATGATGTTGCTAACGCACTCAATGAGTTTAATGAAGCAAATGTAGTCTATCAGGCGGAACTCCAGAAGGCTATTCAAAATGCTCGACTCGATCAAGAGAGGATCCTCGCAGAAATCCAAATAGAGCAAAACAATAAGCGTCAAGATAGACTACAAGGTTTACAAACACAGGTACAGAACTATGAGGCTGATTTAAGCCAGTATGGTGCTGAAATGCAAGAATATCAAGCAAAGATAACCAATACGATTCAACTGTATCAATCTAATGAAGTCCAGGCAAAACTTGAAGTCTGGCAAAAAGAAAGGTCTGACGATTTGAACAAATATCAATTAGATGTTCAAAATGAATTAAATGAATTCAACAGAGAGCAGACCTTATATCAAAACGAACTACAGGAGAAGGTTCAAGAGGCGAACAATCAACAAACAAAAGATTCAGCAGAATATGGTGCTATACTTCAGAGATTTTCAGGTGATGTACAATTATATCAAGCAAAGGTGAATGACGAAGTAACACAGTATACGGTTAATGAGATTCAAAAGGAGATTGCTTTATGGTCCCAAAAACAAGGGCAACTATTAGGTAAGTACGGTTCTGATATGCAGAATAACAATTCAAAGTTTCAGTCTGAATTTGGTGTATACGGAAGAAAATTAGATTTAGAATTTCAAAAACATGGCACGATGATGTCAGAACTTGGACTTCTTGAAAAGCAATATCAACAAGGATTGCAAACATTTATAGCCAGTTATACATTACCAAAAGGAGATAGCGATGGCCAATAGAATAGAATATTCAGTAAATATGACTCCTATTAAAGAAGTTAGTTATACAGTAGACTACGATAATTCAAACTCTGATGTAACAGACGTGTCTGGATTAAATCATACTTATGTAGAACCTACTATAGGGAAATCAATTGGAGGAAGTGGTGCTATAACAGTCGATTTTACGGGAGTGGCAAAAGCTTATGTAAATGGAAATGCTGGGACTTTAGCAGCTACAAGTAAAAAGTTTTTAAT
>Ga0208919_1000974_pt1 | contig 17512 bp, 24 predicted proteins | sample 4_EtaG_FD_184076 | JGI IMG/M metagenome (GOLD analysis project Ga0208919, IMG submission 184076) | Marine viral communities from the Subarctic Pacific Ocean - 4_ETSP_OMZ_AT15127 metaG (SPAdes) (version 3) | ecosystem: Environmental > Aquatic > Marine > Oceanic | place: Pacific Ocean | collected...
TATGCCCCCCGCATCGCAGGGTGGGTTCAGAGGGCGTAGGGTTCCCATGCGTCAAAAGTTGTCGCCAGAATCTCCCCCAATAGGTTTTCCTTTTGCCAAAAGAACTCCCATTCCTCCTGATTATCACCAAAGAAAGGCTCCCAAATGACGGCAGGGCAATGCGTTTTGCGTAGAAATTGAGCGCCTCTAGAATCCCTTGTGGCCGGCTTGGCCCCCCGGAAAGGGAATACCCCCCCCTCCCCCTCTACTAGGCTTCCCTGAGCGTCCAGAAGCAGCCTAGCGAACTCCTCGCCACCGTTTGAGTTGTGCCAATGGAACGCCTCGCGGCCTTGGGCCTTGCCATTGTATGCGTTAAAATGGAGTTCCACGGCCAAATCCGCTCCCATTTCCCGAACCTGCCGAGCGCAATCGGTCATTGCTTCCGTATAGGAACGCCCGCGGTATACGTCAAAAACCCTTATATCATGCTCAAAAGCAGCGATTGCCCGCTTTGTCATATACGCCACGCCACGCCAAAAGCTCCACTCCTGGGTGTAATCATCCGCCGCGATGGCGCCGCCCTCAACCATTCCGCTATCCAAGCCGGCCCGCGGGATAAGCCGGGAATGTCCTACGCACAAAGCGATTTTCATTCCGCGCCCTCCTCAATCTCTTGCGCTATCCTTTCCAGGTATTCCGCCCGCCGCCTCTTCCGCAATACGGCCCGGACAACGTGGACGTTGTGCGTTTCCTTAAAACTAAGCTTAGGCCATCCCCTGGACGCCAAGAAATCATCGCAAGCCTTGTTTATATCTTTCCTTTTCTCTCTCATGGTTCCTCCTCCGCGGTTTCCTCCGCCAGTCCGGCGGAGATTACGCCACGCAATGATGACAGCACCACGCCCATCACCTCGCAATCCCAAAGATGGTTCGCCACCTTGTCCGATTGCTTCCCCTTTGAATTCACCTTTACCCAATTCCATTTGCCTGGGGATACCTCAATCTTGGCCTCCGATTGCATTTGGGCGCCGTATTCTTCGGAATGGTTAGCAAACACGCCAAACGCCCGCGATCCGGCCAGCATGGCGGCCAGGGCGTCCTTGGCCATCAGGTTTGAGAATTTAACAACACTATATGGGGTGCCGTCGCTGGTTTTCATGGAAATAGCCGGGGAATAAACCTTGCGCACCTTTATCTTGTGGCCGCCGCGCACCTCATGGTGGGGGAAACTCTCCGCCCGGTCCCCGCGCAACATCACCCAACACGAGAATCCCACCACCTTGCCCTCCCGCCGGATCTCCTGGCGATATTTCCAACGCGCCTTGGCCACCCTTTCCGGTTCGTATCCGCAATCCACGCCCACGTTTTCATTACTCACTTCAAACCGGGTTTGAGTCTCCCGGACTAGCTCAATGGTGGCGATGCGGCCTTCATAAAGAAGCCGACTGGACCCATCCAGGCGCCACGCCCGGATGGCCACCCAAAAGCCCTCCGCCGGCCCCTGGACGTCTACGGCCATAAAGCGGAACGCTTCCCGCTCCCACCGCGGCGCCGGCTCGTCCGGGGCGGGAAAGTAGTCATTGCGGGAATATGGTTCGGTCCCTTCCAAGTCCAGGACCGGCGTAACCGGACGCTCAGACCAGAAACGCGCCAGGCGCTTCATAACAAACGCCCGCATTTTGCTAGAATCCCCCACCATCTCCGCCCGGCGGGCCTGTAAATACTGCACCACTAGCTTGGCCCACGGCACCCAATGGGCCGCCAGCACCGGAACGCTATGAGAAACCCACCCCGGAATGCCCTCATGGAGGCCCAAGGGGATTAGAACCTGGCGCATGGCAAGCCTCCGCCGGTTGTTGGGCGTGTCCTTCATCTTGCGCCCACAGCATGGCGTAACGTAGCGAACCGTCTTTAAAAGCTTATCCCAAGGCACTTGTTCCGCCGCCGCAAGGTCCGCGTCCCAAGTCATCACCGACTCGAAATCCGCCGCCGGGTCCGCCGTTGTCGGCATGTATGGCGTTTCCTCTTTGCAACCTGGGCATCGAAACCCGGTGGTGAATAGCTCTCCGCCCAGGAATTCCGCTTCAAACTCGCTCCCCTCCACTCCGCCTTGGCCGCAAAAGACGCATTTTTCATCGAACCTATCATGCGTCCGGGCCTTGGCCTCCGCTATGGCGCCGGTGGCCGGCCAGTCCCAAACCTCTTGCCCTCCCACAATGGGTAAGCTCTTATCCTGGAGGTTCCGCATATTGGCCCCGCCAAAGTAGAGAGTGCATCCGTTCGCCAGGTTCAATTCCAGCTTCCGCTTTTTATGCCGGTGCGTGGTCCGCATGATCGGCGCGGTTGCCGGGCAAGCCTCCAGGGTAGGGACCACCCTTTTCTCCACCCATTGGGCCGCCGGCCTATCAGTCTGGTGGCTGAATTGGGCGTCTGAGGGATTCTCCGCCACAGTGTGGGCAATCCACGCTTCAAAAAACACGCTCTTTCCAAATCCGGTTGGCCATACCAGGGTGATATTCCGAATATCTGGATTCGATATCCAATCAAACGCGAACCGTTGCGATGGCACCGCATCCGGATCGAAGAAAGCGCCCTTTCCGCCTACCAGTTGCACGTTGTCGGCAGCCCACTCGTAAATGGGCCTTGTGTCCGGTGGTGCCAGGGAATCCGCCGCCCCTGTTAGTATGGGATTAGATTTCAAAAGCCTTTCTTCTTCTTAATGCGGCCAATAACCACCCGTTTTCACACTTAACCACCTAAGCGCCAACGCCTTCCCGGTGGGAATAGGTTGTGCATAGCGTGGGCATAAGGTGGGCATAGGTTCAATTGGCCTGATTTGTTCGCGCTTGTTCCATCTTATCCACCGCTTTTTCACAGGTTGTCCGCAGCTTATGAACATTCTGGATATTCTTTCGGATTGCCGGGAGTAGATCCAAGGGCGGCCAAGGCTTTTCGAGCTTCCAGGGGAGTTCCAGCCGGGAATGGAGTTCCGCCAATAGCGCCTGGCCCGCTTCCAGTTCAGAAAGGTAGTGGTGGAAGATAGTATCCCTGGCCGGCTTCATAGGAAAAAGGTGGCGGGCGCCTCGAAACCCAAGACAAGGCGCCCGCCGGGTTCAGGCGTTACCCACGCCCAAGCTCTTCATAAACTTTGCCTTTTCGGCCTTGAATTCCCGGACATATCGCGCCCGGTGGGAAGAATTGCAGAACGGGACCGATGGAGAGCCGGGGTGTTCCGGGTATTCCTGGCCCCACACCGGGGAATCGAGGGGGATTTCCCGGCCGCAGTCCTGGCAAAGCAGGGTAAACATTTCCGCGCCAATCATGGTTTAGGGGGGACCGGCATGGGTGGTAGTTCAGAATCAATCCACTTTTCCAGCACCAGCACCCGCCGCATGATGGTATCCAGGGGAAGAATCCCGGCGGCCCCGGCCCCGTATTCGATAGGGCATACCCCGTCAAACATGGTTTCATCCGGCCCAATGGTGGCCTGGCGCCTTATTAGTTCCTTCACTTGCACCCTTGTTATCATTCTTTTGGTTTGTTCAGCATTCATAGCGCCGCCCTTCTAACATTAAAAGAGGTTAAATGTCAACGCAAATGCGCGTTCCTGTAAACCGCCTTGGGGACGCCGTGATTCCCTGGCCGGATAGATTTCCGGAATTCCCCGGTGGCCTGAATATGGCCCGCGTCCATCAGGCGCCGCATAAGTGGCCCCATCGCCCGGTTATCCGTGAATCCGTATTGGCTCAGGCTTGGCAGGATTGTGTCCGATGATACCAGGGCCGGCAATCGGCGGAGGTTTTTGACGGCCTGGAAATAGGCCATGGCCAACGGATCCGGAGAATTGGCCTCCTCGACGCGCTGAATGGCCTCCTCCGTGGCCGCGGCCTCAAATAAGGGTCCAAGGTCCGGATTCATTTGGACCTCCTTATAAGCGATTCTAGCCACTCCCGGCCCTTCCGCCGGCATTTCTCCACCAGTGTCCCCTTCAATCGGAAGGGGAGATTCTGGCGCTTGTCCTTGGCCTCCGGGCGTCCGGGGCGCTTTTTCTTTGCAGCCATAGCGCCGCGGAGAATGCGGGCGCCTCCCTTTTATGTCAACGCAAAAGATGCCAAGCAAAGGTGGCCACGCCGCATCTCCGGAACATTTTTATTTTTCCGGAGACACAAAAGCCGGCCCCCTATTTTCGTAGTTCGGCCGCCCCCTGGCTAGTTCGTCCTCTGGATTTCTGATTTCCGCCGAACGAATTACCGCGAGGCTCCCACGCCAGCCGTGGAAACTGTCCACATTACCCCAAAAGCAAACCGGCCAGGGTTGCCCCCGGCCGGCGTGCTATGTTTAAGCCCTAGCGTGCTGCTGCTGCTGTCTTAACCGCGCCCACCCTATTCCTTGGGTCGCATAGGTCAAATCAATTTGAATCGCTCAGGCGCCGTTCTATGGCCTCTAAGCGGGTTTCCATGCGTTTAAGTATCTCCGCGGTGGTGGCGTTAATCTCCGTTTCCCTGGCCCGGTCGGCCAGTTCCCGGTCCCTGTCCGCCCTCATGTCCTGGTAAACAATCCCTAGGCCCACCATGGCAATCACGCCGAACACGGCGCCGCCGCCCCACCGGCCGGCAATCCAGAGCAAAAGGCTTTTAGTGTCCCCGGACGCCGGCATTTCTGGGTCAGCGGGCATTACTTGGCTGGGTCAATGGTGGCGCCCACCGTGATAGAGCCGGACGGGTTCGCTTCGATTGTGAAAACGCCGGGAAAATCAGCGCATCCAGTGACCAAGCCGGACAAGATTACTAAGAAAAGGATGGGGAATTTCATTGAGACCACTTAACAAAACGCCGGCCTTCGGTCTAGCCTAGAAGATATCCGCCTTTAAAAGGGACAGAATTAACACGAAAAGCCAGCCCAAGGCCACAAAAACCCACAAGTGCCACTCTCGAAATCCGCGCCGCCTGATAACAAAAAGGGTTTTAAGTTAAGGCCACTTATCAGGACCTGGCGCAAACCGTAACCGTAACGGATCCGCCGATGGATGCAGCGTCTGATTCCCAAGTAAATTCCAGGTCGGGCAATGCCACCGGGACAAATCCGGCCGCGCCGCCTGGGGAGGCTAAAAGCACAAGGCCCGGCTGGCCTTCCACGATTCCGGGAAACCAGTCTGTGGAGGAATCCATGGCAATATATTTGGAGTTTCCGGCGCTCATCTCAATAATCACCGCGTAAAGCCTTCGGTCAGAAGAAAGCAGTTCAGGAATGGTAACGCCTTCAAAGTCCTTTGCGGCCAGGTTGTCCGTTTCGCCGGTCCACCTGGTAACGGATGGCGTTCCGCCGTCCTGGGTAACAGCGCCGGTTTGCGTGTTAAGCGTGGCCACATCACCGGCGGCCGTGGCCGTCAATTGGACGCGGTAAAGAACGTCAGACTCGGCAAAGCTCAACCGTTGTTGGTTGCGGCCGATGCGGCGCTTATTCGTGCCGGCCAAGGATGTTGGCGTGGCGTCACCGAATAGGCCGTAATTGGCTTGAGTATCTGCAAGCGTGGACATTTCCTCTTTTTACTTAACGGAAATAAACTTTCAAGACAATAACGCCCGCCTAGGTGCTCTCTAGGGCGGTGTGGCCAGTATCCACGGCCACCGTAAACAGGGCCGTGGCGAAGTATTCCGCCTGTGCCTGGTTCATGCCGGTGGTGATTCCAATGGTGGAAAGTTGGCCCTCGCAATTGTAAGACCCGCTACCGAGAATGTATGTAATATCAGGCGAAGCCAGGCCTGCATTCTGCGTTCGCGTGTCAGTGATTGTGCTCTGATTTACAACCCCACCGTAAGAGGTTTGGAAAACGGTTGTGCAATTGTTGTCGAGGCGCGTGCCGAGAAAAAGCCCGTTTTGTGTCTCATTCCGCCCTTTGATATTAGACGAAAATGACAGGCGGGCCGAGATTTCCCCCGTATCCTGTTTTAATTGCGTGTTTTTCGTGGAGGTCGAGTAGCTGCTGAGGTAATGGGGCGCATATGACCCGGAATTCCTTGGGGCGCCCGTGATTGTCATAAAGACCCCTTGCGATTTCGTGGCCAGTCCAAGCTCGTATGGGGTCTGGTTCATTTCCCCATCTACCCCGTCCAGATCCATCGCACCGCCTGAGAAGGTAGTCGGCGCCACGTTCCAGGTACATTGCACAAGGCCCGGGCATACAGCGTTCCGCAATGCCACCGCGGCGTTGGTCCCCGTAAAGCCCACGTGTTTTACCTTATCCAGCAAGCACGCGCTTTCGAGTGTATCGAAAAACGTAGAAATCGCATCCTTTTGGGTAGTGGAAAAGGTATAGGAATCATTTGCCTCGGTGGCGGCAAAATATAGCTGGGCCTTGGGATGGTAACACGAAGGAACCTTTATGGTAGTGGACCCGTAGCCGGTTATTAGACCATCCGACCAATTGAGCGTGTATAGCTCGGTGCCGCCGCAATCCTCCAGGCGGAGGCCCCCGTCCATCGCGTTCCCCTCAATCCGGATTTCTTCGTCATCATCCCCAAAAACTCCGACGTTGATTTGGTGGTTCGTTACCCTCTCCGTAATTGAGCGAAAATACTTCCGGTCGGTTACTATATTATAACCGTGATATACACCCACGCCGGATCCCTCATTTGCGCACGCATTCCATCCCGCGTGCCATAGAAAGTTGCCGCGCCACCCGTTCCGGCTCATTATGGCGTTTTCATCGACCGTTTCTACCTGGGCCAGCAAAACGTAGTAGTCCCCGTCCTCTCCATTTGCCCCGTCCCCGTCCGGGAGGATATGGTAGGTGGACGCCTTTTCGGATTCTTCCACCCGGATATCGGCATAGATTCCCTCCCCCTCCACAATCTCCTTCAATTCCCCGTCGCTCTCCGTTTCAAAATGGAGATAGATATAGTTTCCTAAATCAATATCGATATCGGGTGGCTCGGCGGCATCCAGTGCCACGGCGGGATCGGTGCCAACAAAGATTTGGTGCTGTTTTACATTTGCCTCCGCGGCGCCCGGCGTCAATTCGTAGACATACCCAGGGCGAAATTGGACCTTCCACTGGCCCTCCTCCTCTCCCTCCACTTCCTCTTTCCGCAAATAATAAGGAGTGAGCGGGCAATAGGGCGGCGCGAACACTGGGCGGGTGGCCGAGTCCGGCCGGTTCGCGGCCAGTTCTCGGATGGCGTTTCTTACATCCTCCGAGAATTCCCGGAGCGCCCGGTCCCCGCGGATGGTTCCGGGAACCTTTATGGCGACGTTGTTTAGGCTCATACCTCGTAAAGGAATTCATCCCACCCGCCGCGGTCTGAGAGTTCCCATTCCAGAGTATTCCGGAATTTCAATCCCTCCTGGTCCTGGGTAGCACTAACAAGCATCCAGTCCCGGTCCTCGCCCACTCCGCCCGGAAACGGGAAATCTCCATCGGGAACATCAATGACGCCTAAATTGTCTATCTCCAAAGGGTTTATTTCTTCCGACGACTCCCAGGTTTTAGTCCATAGAAAGGTGGGGAACCGGTAGGTATGGACGCCGCGTCCGATTAGGTCCGCCAGATCAGAAGCATCCCCCGCGCCTGGCTGAACTTCAAGCGGCCGCCAGGTAACGTGGCTTTGTTCGTCAATAAACTTGGCCTGGACGGTGCCGTCCCGGAGTTCATACGTTCCATTTTTTAGGGAAAGAAGAATTCCATAGTCCGCATCATTATTGAGCGCAACCGCCTTTGGATGCAGGAGAATGTCCCGCTCGGTAATAGACCCGCGGAGGGAATATGTGGGCGTGGGCTCCGGTGTGTCCGCCACCTCCTCATCCGTTCCTTGCCCGGATGGCGCCGTGTAACCGGCAAACTTTACGGAGATTAGGGAATAGTCACCGGTTTGATGCTGGACGCGGGGGATAGACGCCAGCCCTAAGAACGTCCAATACTTCTCTACATCAGGATAAAGGGCCTCAATCGGACGGCCAATAATGAATTCACTCTGGAAGGTTTCCAAGTCAATGGATTCCCGGCGTATTTGGTAAGATTGTGTAGCCGTCCAGCCGCCTTGTTTAGATTGCTCCGCCTGAAAATCCGCCTGGGGAACCCAATCGCCCACCGCCGGTGGACCGTGTGCCGTGTATGCCATGTTAATCTGCGTAAACTAGGGTTTCATAAACTGCATTCACCGCGCCCTCTTTGTCGTGCTTCATTGAGGTATTGCTAAGAATCCAGTTTGTCATTTTGATTTCTTTCACCATTTCGTCAATCTTGGCGGCCGTGTCTCCCGCGCCCACGACCTCTTCCGCTCGGTCAATTATGTCAGTCAGCGGAACCTTGGGGATATCTTTATTAGACTGTAAGCCCTTTAACGTCGCAAACACGCCCGGCTGAGTTATCGCCATTAGTGGCTGGACTCCAGGAATGGAAAATAGTTCGTCTATCAGGCCGGGAATTAAGGACCGGAAAACCGCGCCCAGGCCTTGGACAAAAACCGCGCCGCCAATGGCCGCCAGCTTCTGCATTAGAAATCCTATTTGCAGCTCTAACAATTCAGTATTCCCCTTGATGGCCTCCGATATCCCAAGGCCGATAGAGTCCCCAAGCTGTTTCGCCTTCTCCATCCACTTGGGCAGTTGTTCGTTCATCGCATCCAAGCCGGTTACGAGTCCTTCATTTATCCCGGTTCCAAAAGCAATTCGGAGCATATCCAAGTGGCCGCGCATCGTGGAAACCTTGCCGGAAGTGGTTTCGGATAGCCTTTCCATTCCGCCGGCGGTGGCAGAAAAGGCTGAACTCAATTCTTTGTAAGCGTCCGCGTTCGTCATGGCGGCCCGGGAACCGGCCACCATTTCTGTATTCAGCTTTTCCAGTGCCTCAAAACCCTCTTTTCCAATGGCCCCCATCTCCTGCAATTGGCGGAGTGGTTCCATAAAGGACTGGCCGGTGGTAAGGCCGGCCATGATTCGCCCAGTATGACGCGCCACTTCTTCCAAAGATCGTCCAGAAATGGCGGCCGCGTCCCCTATCATTTCCAGGCCCTCCCCCACGGCCAGGGTTTCCCCTCCCATGGCTTCCAGCATTTTTGATGCCGCAATCAATTCTTTCGGCTCAAAAGGCGTGGCCATTGACATTTTCTGCAATGCCTCCAGGCGCTTCTGCGCCTTTTCCGCGGACCCCAGGAGAATCTCGAAACCGGCCCCCATTTTCTCGAAATCCGCCGCCGCCTTGCTGGAATCTTTAATGAATTTGATTCCCGCAAATGCCGCCATTGCGGTGGTAGCCGCGGCAATTCCCGCGCCAAATTTCAGGCCGGTTCCGGCCAGGCGCCCCATGCGCTTATTTAGCCGGCCGGCGGTTCGTCCAATACGGGATAGGCCCCGCTCGGCGGCGGTGGAGTCCAATCCGACTTTGATTTTAAACCCGCTGGTGGCCATGCCGGACTGTTTAACCTATCCAAGGCTTCGCGTAAAGTCTCCCGCTCGGAGCTTACCAGATTGGCCCACTCCAATTTCGCGCCCTGAATTTGCGCGTAGGCGCCGCAAATCTGCATAAGGAGGGCAAAGTGCATCTCTTTTATTTCCGCCAAGGACAACCCCGCGGCCAGCCCGGAGGCTATCCACTGAGCGCGAAAGGGAAAGACGGCCGCCCCTCCAATCGTCCGCGCCTCTGTTCGCGTCCTGGTTTTCACTCAACATGGCCGGAAACCTGGGCGCCGGACGCCAGCATTGCCGCAACGTCCCGCGCAAAATGCGTTTCAAATTCATCCGAGCCGGCCAGGGACATTCTCCCCAGGCCCTTTTCGGTTGCCAAGGCCACCAGCTTTCCCACATCCGGTTCCGCGTTTTCCACATCAAGGTCGCACATATTGTAGATGGCCATTGCCACCTTCGTCTGGTCGCCGGAAGTAAAGACCCCCTCAGACGCCTCCACCTTGGCCCACACGGCCTGCAAAAGCGCCTTTCGTTCCAGGTTCAGCTTGTTGAAATTGCGCCCCTCAATTTCTCCGCCGTTCCAATAACCGTTTTGGATTTCCTCCCTTGTTTTCTTCATATTCCTATTTTGGTTAAGATGGTTTCTTGCGTGGTCCGTGGCGAGTTAGGATCCACCAAGGCCATTGACGCGCCGCGGGAAATCAGGAATTTAGGCGCGTTCTTCGTGCATCGCTCCCGCAAGTGTTCCTTGTTCCGAAAGGCAATCATTATAAAACTCCAAGCATGATTGGGGTATTTCGCGTTCCATTCGTCCGGATTCTCCCACGCCTTAATCAGGTCCGCGGTTAGTTCGCCCGTGGTGGTGGTGGCCGGCATGAAGTGCCAGCAATGATACCGCCGGCCGTCCATCTCAAAGTGATCCTCGAAACCCCGCGGGTCCGGCGGGACGTTGTAAGAGAACAAGGCCGCGGCCAGGGACAAATCCCGGACGGTTAGCGTTTTAGCGAATCGGTCCATAAGGGGCGCCGGTTTCAGGCTGGCCCGGTGTGGGGGAGGAAATTAAAGATTGATGTAGCCCTTAGCCTCAAACGATCCGGTTTCCCAAGCCTGGTTGCCCCGCTCAAGGGAAACACTTTGAACATAATAATTGGAAACCCCGGTCGGGCCTTTCATGGCCGTGTTGGCAATCGTTCCCAATGCGCTTCCTATTGTTACGCCAAGCGTGGCGGCCGTCACGGTTACGCCATTAGCGGAAATTGTGCTGGATTCGTTCCCCAAGGAAATGCCCACGACCTCGCCCTGGGCATCCAAAACCTGCACCTCATCCTCCGTGGCGCTCATGGACATTGACGCCGCGAATAAGCCAAGGTCGGATTCCTCGTCCGCTAGGCCGCGAAACCCGCCATCGCCGTAAGTAGTCTGTGCCATAGGAAGAATTAAAAACCTTGTTTTCTAATCAATCAAGCTAATTGAACTAGAGAAGTGGAAACCTGCACCACCGTTTCCCGGACGCCATCCGCAATGGAACTGATTTGAACCTGGACGTTCCAACACTCTGCGGCGCTGTATGCCCCGGATAATGCGATGGAAAGGGAATCCTTGCTGGCCAGCCGGGAAACAATTTGATCCGTCCAGGCGTCCACCTCCTCCTGGGTGGTATCCTCCGGGATCGTCCGGAGCGTTACCGTAACCGTGCCATCGTAATTGCCTAGCAGGGTAATGTTTTCGGTAAAGTCTGAGAACCGGACCACGCCATAGGGTTTCTCCCCAATCGCGGACGACCCGGCCGCGTGAAATGTCACCCCGGAAATGGAGTCCAAATCCGCCGCGAGGAGCCTGGAGCATTGTTGCTCGTTCATGCGTCCCAGTTTTTTTCCCGCCTTTTTATGGCCTTTCTATACCAGGCCTCCGTCCGGTTCCAGGCATCGTGTAAAGCCGTCATCTTATTATGCTCCGGGAGCAAGCCTTCCGCGGCTACCATGAGGTTTGTCATAGTTATCCAGGGCCAATCTGGCCGGGCGCTTCCCATGCGCGTATGTTTTTGCGCCCAATTAGCTACATTTTTTCCAATCTTCGCCCGGTCTGGTCCGGCCTGTAACCGAGCCGCCGCAATGCCGGCGCCAAGCCATCCGCCCTTGTCCATTCCAATTCTCTTTCGCCGCATCGTCATGGCCTTATTAAAGGCTGCCGTGCTGCACACGACCATCTTTTCCCAAGGGATATACCGCGGCGGGTTAGCATGGCGACCCCTAACCTTGTCAATCTGACGGTTTATCTGTCGCGGGTCCGTTTTAAATTGCCCCGGTTGCACCTGTTCCCATGTTCCATATTTCACCCGGGCGCCGCGGCCGCCGGCTTTAAGCCGCGCGATCAGGGCCGTGCTTTTGGGGGGAATTACATAGCAAACCCGTTTGGCAGAATCGGCCACGTTTTTTTCGATTGATTTCCGCGCCCTTGTTCCCAGACCCCAAGGCCATGACTTATTGGCCAATTCCTTTCCAGACGCCACGGCCAGCCGGGCGGTAGCCTGTTTGGCATCCTCCTTAAATTTTTTCGCAAGTTCCCGGAGTTGCGGGCCTGGGTCTTCCTCAAACCATGCTTCCATTTTCATGCGCCCTGCTCCTCATCCCGTAGGCTAATGGTAAAGAATCCCCCAGGCCGGTGGGAAATCGCCACAATCCGGTAGGTTTCCCCGGCATAGTAGGCCAAGGCATTGATATAGCTACCCGGCTCGCCATCGTATTCCGCTTCAAAATCCTCCGCGGTGGCGACCAGGGAAAGGGAGGTTTCCGGTTCCGCAACATCATCCGGGAACTCTTCCCCGCGGTTTATGTCGCTCAGGATGGCCTCTACGCCGCCTCCGCCTTCAATGTGGAGTGAATCACTGCCAAGAACATCGGACGCCGTGCGGGCCAAGCTACGCGCCAATCCGGCCGTTATGCCGGATTTCACTTCTTACGCTTCGCGGCTTTCTTCGCGGCCTTTTTCGCCGGGGCGGCCTTTTTCGCCGGGGCGGCCGGTTTGCGGGCCTTGGCAGCCTCCAGGGCGCCTTTCGCCTTGTGGACGGCCGCCTGAGCCTTGGCCACTATCTCCGCCGCCTGGGCCTCCGCCTTGGCAAGTTCCGCGGCCTGGGCCTCCGCTTCCGCGGTGGTGGCCGAAATTCTTTCCGCGATAGCGTCCGGCGTGGACGCCTTGGCGGCCTTCCGGTCTTTCAGGATTTGCACCTGGTCCGCCAGTTCTCCGCCGTAGGAGGCTATGATTCCGGAATATACGGCATAGCTTACGCCATCCTTAGCCCCTAAGGCCCCAAGCTTGGCAACGGCCTTACAATGGGATTCCCTCCCGGTGGCAACCACTTTACCCGTCCAGCCATTTCCGGCCAAGGTTAGCTCAACCGTAATAGTCTGGGGCGCTCTCATTAGGTGGTGCGCTGCATGGTAAGGGCGGTGGCATCGGCTACCGCGACCCCGTAGCAAAGTGCCAGGGAGGCATACATGTTCCGGGTGGAAGTATCGGTCCACACGCAAAATTCAACTTCCAGCCCGCCGGGAATTTCGAGAGTCTCAATCCTTCCGGTATTCTGGATGGCATCGCGCACCGCGGCCGGACGATCCGGAATCCCGTGGTGGACTACAAACGCCTGCGGAGTGCAAGCAAACCCGTAGACCTCATCGCTCTCCGCGCCGGTCCAGAGGGTTTGCGAGTGAATTCCCGCAAATCCGTAAGCGCCTTCCGTGGAAAGTTGGAAGGAATTCTTGTCGGAGGGAAGCATGGACGAAAGGGCCGTGCGGTCCAGGACAAGGTGGAGAGGCTCAGTTCCGGCATTCACCGATGCCCAAAGGGCCTCCCGGTTTGCATCGGTAAAGTTCGCTTCGTCAACATCCGCTACGGTATTCGTAAAGGTAGACGCCTGGAGGAGGGCCGTGACCTTCCCCCAAATAGTATCGGAAAGCGCCTGGGCATTGCGGCCCGGGCCAGTGGCGAACCGATGGCCGGCCAGTTGTTCCATTCCCGTAATCACCCAAGAAACGGAGTATTCCGAAACCGTGATTGCCGCGTTCGTATTGTCGGCGCCGACGTTGTCCTGATAATTGTCGTTGTCTGTCTGGACTGCCGAGGCATCCTTAGAAACCTCCACCTCAATCAGGCCACGCCCGGATGAGGTAATGCGGCCGTCCCCGCCGGGGATGGCCTCCAGAGAAAATGCGCGTTGCGGGGCAAACTCGTTTCCAAGTTTCACCACGAATTGATCCGCCAAGCGGTCTACTACAAGGTCAGCGTCGAGTGCCATTGGTCTGTGGGGGGGGTGTGATTATTGGGCCGCGGTGTAACGCGCCAGGGCATCGCGGTTCTTTTCTGCAAATGCAAGCCGGTCTGCGCCAGGCTTCAAAGCCTGATATTCTGACCAGGTCTTTTCATCGTGGCCGAGCGGGCCGGTGGCCGCGTCCGGGTCAATGTTGGCATCTGCCACCGGGGCGTGGCCGGCGCCGCGGAGCATTTCGCGGGCCTTGTCAGAGGCGCTTTCCTTGGCGGCCTCAACGTCCTTTTGGAGCTGGACGAGCTGCAAGTCTCTTTCTTCCACTCTCTGGGAAAGTTCCAGCCGGTCAGCCCGGAGGGATTCGATATCTTCCCGGAGCCGGTTTTCCACCCATGCCTTGTCGTCGCGCAACTTGGCGATTTCCTGGCGGGCCGTCTCGAAAGTTTCGGCAATCTGTTCCGGAGTGCCAGCGATCATTTCAACCGCGGCCTCTTTGGTGGGGCGCTCGGAATTGTTATCTATGCCGAGCAAGGAAAATAATTTTCTCATGAATTCTGGAAGGTTCGCGCTTAGTTTCTTTATTGGGGTGGGAGTTGTCAAGATATTCTAAACATTCTTGCGGCGCTGTATCCGGACGCGGCCACAAGCACGCGGCCAGGGCGGCCTCGCTGGTAAGCTCATCTGCAAGCCCCAAGGCCACGGCATCGCGGCCATTTATCCACCATTCCGCATCTAACCGCTTGTCCAATTCTTCCCGGCCCGGATTGTTTCCGCCCAGGCGGGCCTCCAGCTTGTCCAAAAGCGATTCATCCATTTTATCCAGCACCCTTTTCTGCCGGGCCAAGTCCATTGCGGTCCCACCTTCAAAGCTCCGGGTCCGGTGGAACATTAGCCACGCATCCGGAGCAATGCGGATTTGGTCCGCGGCCAAGGCGATATTAGCTGCCATGCTGAAACCTTGGCCATCTATCACCGCTATGAAGCCGGAGGGGTGGGAGCGGAGATTTGTCAGGATAGCCTCACCGTCTAGGACGCTGCCGCCTGGCGAGTGAATCCGGACCGTTATGGGTTGGGCCGGGTCCGCGGCCTGGATCTCCGGAAGGATTGCGCCGGCATTGGCCGTAGGGCCGCCGATCTGGTCATAAAGGAAAATTTCGTTACTCATCTAAATCCTCTGCTGGTGGTGGTGAATCTGGCGCGGATGGCGCCAGGGTGATTGGCTGGCGGATTCCGCCTTGGTCGCCCCAAAGGGCATCCACCGCGGCGCCGGGTTCCGGCAAGCCGGCAGCCTCCCGGAAGTGTCTTTCGTCCTCTTCCTGCGGAGTCAATGCGCCGGACCGGACGCCCACGCCGTAAGAATCAAAGTTTTCTTTCTGGCTTGGCCCGGCCTCACCATCGCCCGCGCCTCCGCCTCCGCTTCCGCTGGCTAGGAGTTCCTCTGGGCGGATTGGGCGTTCCGGAGTGGACATGGACGCGGCCACCTCTTCCGCGGTTTGGATTGTCCGGGCGCGTTCGGTCATATGCTCCCGGAGGCTTTTTCCCCGGTTGGCTTGGAATTCCTCTTCACTCATGGCGCCGGCAAGCACCTTGTCCAGGTCGGCGCGTTCTTCGCGGCCATCGTCCAGGGTAAGCCGGGCCGGCCGGGTAACACTCCACCGCATTGATTCCACCCTGGGCGCCCGCGGGTCCGCAAGTCCCCAAGTGAGAACCTGAATGGCGGCCTCCGAAAGGGTCCGGAATCTGTTTCGCACACTTAGCCGCGCCCGGACTATCTCTCCGCGGACGGCCGTGCCTTGGCCGGGGGACATTCCCACCATTGACGCCGGCCAGCCCGCGCCTACCACGGCCTCTTTAACAAGGGCGTCCTGGAAGTCCTGCCAGATTTTGCCCGGCGTTTTCTGGGTGGTTACATCAATTTCCTGGTCACTGTTCAGATAGTAGATTCCCGGCGCCACTTGCTCCCGGACAATCTCCTGGCCGGTGGTGGAATTTACCACGCCCTCAAATCCCGCATCCGTAGATTGGGGAGTCCTCATCCCGCGGTTTGTTAGCAGGATGTTGGAAACCAGGATTTGCCGGAGGATTTCTAGCTCTTTGGATTGAAGGCCGGAAAGGATATCGGAAAGGGCATGGGAGAAAGCAGGATAGCCCCGCCGTTGTTCCGTAAAGTCCTGGTCATAAATATGGACCATCCGGTCTACTGGAATATCCTCGTATTCCTTATCCCCGCTAAACACGCGATAAAAGACCACCCGGCCGGCCGCATCGTATCCAATGCCATCGTCCAGCCTGGCGCCGTCATTCTCGCCGCCCATGATGTATGAAGGCGAATCACTCCGGACCCGGTAGGCCGGAATCGGAGTGATGGCGTGGCGGCCGTCTCCTGGGCGGATGGTTTTGAGAATGAAAGCCTCACCGTCCCGGTCTATTGACTTGGAAATGGTTTCCCAGAATGGGCGCCATTTCCGCGATTGGATGTAATCGAATTCCGAAAAGAAAACATCTTCCAGCCAATCCATCGCCCGGAGGCCCGCGCTCGCATCTTCCCCGTGGTAGCGCGGCATGAATGATTCCCCGATAACCAGTTGGCTTTTCTGATTTATACAAGCCTTGGCCGCATAGGTATTGAAAACCACCTTGCGGGACAGAGCGGCCAGCGCCCGCCGGTCACAAGCGGGAATCAATTTCCTGATGGATTCGTCCCGCCGGTTAAAGACAAGCCCCCGGCTCGTATCCCGGTTCACCGCCCGGGCGAAGCGTTCCGCCGGCCGGCCGTATTGGTCAAGAATAGTTCCCATTTCTTAGAAGGTTGGAATGGTCCGGTGGCGTAGGGAGGTTCCACCGTTTGTCAGTAAGCGCCCTAGCTTGTTTAAGATTGCCAGCATTTCCGGGCGGGTGGCCGAAAGGCGCCCGCTTCCAGATTGGCCGGCCACGGAAAAGGAAGTGATTTCCAATTGGGAATCCCCGGCCATCAATTCATTCGCCAGGGCGGTGGCCCTTGCCGCCACCGTGGCCTTGATTCCGGGAACATCCTTTAATGCCAAGAAAAGCTCTTGGGCCTGGGCGTCGATATCCACGCCCGCCTTCTAACCTTTTAACGATTCCAAAGCAAGCGCCATGCTTTCTTCCAGCCTCCGCTTGTCCGCTTTTGACGCCACGCCGGCCGCAACCGTGGCTTCCAGGTCCGCGCATAAATCCCCCACCGTTCCGGGCCGGGCGCCGCGTTCCTCCATGAGGCGAAGAACATCGCCCAAGATCCGCGCCACCTCCGCCCGCATCTTTTCCCGCATCTTGGCCGGGGCCAAGCCTTCGAGGATTGGCGTCCATTGGTTAGGGATTTGCAGAAGATGGGACCGGAAGATGGCCGCAATGGCGCGGCCGGCCTCCCGCGCTTCGTCCGCTGTCACCCATTTATTTTTCGCCGCGTTCGCGTCTAGCTCTTTTTTCGTAGCATCGGCCGCCGCAATCCGGACCCGTTCCAAAAGCAATTGATACCTAAGCTCCGCAACGGAGGGGCCGGTGGTGGTGGTTGTCTGGTCCTGGCCGCCGCGCTCAATAAGCCAGTCCGGGCATTTATGCTGGCCCAAGAGTATTTCCCGGAGTTCTTGGGCATCGTCCAGGGGATAGCCCTTGGCCTTCCATTCCCGGACCATCGCCCGCGTGACGTCGCCCCCGAGAAGCTTGGATAGTCTGGCCTGGGTGGCCGCCTCTGTTTCCTCAGTCATGACAGGAGGGAATTCCCCAAGTCCTAGCCAGTGCCTAGCCAGGGGAATTCCCCAAGTCCTAGCCAGTGCCTAGCCAGGGGGAAGAACCGAGGCCGGTGGTTGTTTGGTTTGAACTGTCGCATGAAATTTTCCCGCCATGCCCCCCGCAT
>Ga0208919_1000975_pt1 | contig 17506 bp, 12 predicted proteins | sample 4_EtaG_FD_184076 | JGI IMG/M metagenome (GOLD analysis project Ga0208919, IMG submission 184076) | Marine viral communities from the Subarctic Pacific Ocean - 4_ETSP_OMZ_AT15127 metaG (SPAdes) (version 3) | ecosystem: Environmental > Aquatic > Marine > Oceanic | place: Pacific Ocean | collected...
CGAGCAGCGCCTCGACCTGGGCTTCGATGGTGGCCGCCATGTCGTTGAAGGCACGCCCGACCCGGCCGATTTCGTCGTCGATCGACTCGGGACTGCGCTGCCGGTAATCGCCCTCGGCAAAGTGTTGGACGGTGCGGGTCAGACGGGAAAAGCGTCGCGTCAGAAAAGCGAAGAGGGCGAGACCCACCGCCAGCGTCAATGCCAACGCCACGCAGCCTGCGATGAGCAGCGTGCGCGAGATGCTGCTCGTCTGCCAGATGTTGGCCATCGAGACGTCTGTGTTGGCCTCCAGTTGCACCATCAGATAGCCCGATTGCTGCTGCGGGCCGTAGGTGATCGGGGCAACCGAAAAAACGCCCTCGTCGCCCCGGCAGGGCATGTCTGCATAGACCGGCAGCATGGGCATGTCCGAAAGCAGTTCGTCGATAGCACCCCGGTCGATTCGCCGGCCGAGTCCACAGCGGTCGGGGCCGTAAGCGCCAACCACCGTGCCGTCGATGTCGAGCGCGTAGAGCGAGAGCGCCGGATTGATGGTCATGACCTGCTCTACGGCCGCTCGAGTCGAGGGGACGTCGACGCCGTCGTCGAGCGAATCCTGCAGTACGCGGGTCAGATGATGGGCCATGTCGATCTCATTGCGTTGCAGCCATTCGCGTCCCAACTGATTGAACTGATCGACCGCCACCAGCGTGGTCGTGGTGGAGAGTGCGATCATGCTCACCAGATAGACGAACACGATGCGCGCGAACAGGCTGCGGTAGGTTCTGCGCAACGATTGGCCGAGGCTCATGGGGCGTTCTCGTCGGAGGCTGATGCCGGGGCGTCGGTGAACCGGTAACCGGTGCCCCATACGGTGAGAATGTACTCGGGCCGCGCCGGGTCTGGCTCTATCTTGCTGCGCAACCGATTGATGTGCGTATTGACGGTGTGATCAAAGCCGTCGAATTCCGGGCCCCATACGGCATCGAGCAACTCGCTGCGGGAAAATCCCTTACCAGGGTGGCGGGCAAAGAACACCAGTAGGGCGAACTCCCGGGTCGTGAGCTGAATCATGTTTCCGTCGAATTTGACGCTGTAGCCGTCGATGTCGATCTCCAGCGCCTTTATCTTCATAAGCGTCGACGACGTACGCGCCTCCATCGCCTTTCGACGACGCAGAAGCGCTTGGATTCTCGCCAATAGGATGTCGGTGTCGAATGGCTTGGTGATGTAGTCGTCGGCACCGATTTCCAGACCGACGACCACGTCCCGCGTTCCGGCGAGCGCCGTCAGCATGATGATCGGAATGGTGGCGTCGTGAGTGCGAATGTCTCGACACACGGCGAGACCGTCGATGCCCGGTAGCATCAGATCAAGAACGACGAGCGAGGCATTCCGCCATCGATGCAAGGCTTCTTCCCCGGTCGAAACCCAGGTCGGCTGATGGCCCGCCTGTACGAGAATGCTCGTTAATAGCCGACCGATATCGGGATCGTCCTCGACGCAAAGTATCGGGCACGACATATCGGTTCTCCTCTAAGTGAGCTGTGAATCCTAGCCCAATGTATCTCGTCAATCATCACGGAAACGTTATCACCGAACGTTATGATTCCGTGATGATTGAGCTGAATTTCCTGTTTATCTTGGGCAAGCCGTGTCGGATCGGACACGGTTTGCCTAGATAAATCAGGAGAGCATCATGACCCGCACGACACCCAAATATCTACTCGCCTTGAGTGCTGTACTGCTGAGTGGCGGCCTTGCCTTCACCACGCTCGCCAGTGCCCAGACCGACAATATGTCCCAGGACTCGATGAGTCAGGACGGCATGAGCCACGACGATGGCATGAGCCATGACGACGGTATGAGCCACGACGACGGTATGAGCCACGACGACGGCATGAGCCACGACGATAGCATGAGCCATGACGAAATGAGCAGCGACTCCATGGAGCATGCCAACTAAAAGTTGCGGTCCGGCAACCAGGCGCTGTCTGGTTTGCCGGACGCCTTCGTTTCGAGGTCAATATCATGTCTGAGTCTGTCAAAGCTACGATCGATAGTGACTCGACCGGTAATGTGCCCGGTGCGCCGGTCACACGAGTGATCAAACGACATACGTTGGCGACTCGTCTGTGGCATTGGACGAATCTCGTCTGCCTAGTCGTGTTGCTGATGAGCGGTTTGCAGATATTCAATGCACACCCCGCGCTTTATTGGGGGGAGCAATCCGATTTCGCCAACCCTTTCATCGCGATACATGCGCGCACCGCCGAAGATGGCGAGCGCATGGGCGTGGTTCGCATCGCTGGGCAGGCGTTTGACACCACCGGTGTACTGGGGCTTTCCGATGACAACGGCCAGCTACGCGAACGGGCCTTCCCCCGCTGGGCGACGCTGCCGGGGGACAAGTGGCTGACGATGGGGCGCAACTGGCATTTTCTGGCTGCGTGGATCTTTGTGCCGCTGGTTGTCGCGTATCTGCTCTATATCCTGCTGGTGCCCCAACGACGACGGGCGCTGTTTCCAACGTGGGTGCAGTTGAAGAACATTCCGCGGACGCTACTTGATCATGCGCGGCTGCGTTTTCATCACGAAGCTGACTACAACGGTATCCAGAAGCTGACCTATCTTCTGGTGCTGTTCGGGTTGCTGCCAGTAATGATTCTGTCGGGGCTGACTATGGCACCCAGTGTCAACGCCGCCTGGCCGTGGCTCACCGAACTTTTCGGTGGACGACAGAGTGCACGCACCTTTCATTTTCTCTGTGCAACGGCCCTCATTGGCTTTTTCGTCGTGCACATCGCGCTGGTGCTGGTATCCGGCGTTTTCAACAACCTGCGCTCGATGGTAAGCGGTCGCTACCGCATCCAGGTAGAAGCGCATGACGGATCGGAGCCGAGGCATGACTGACTCGAACACCAGACTCTCGACATCATCACCGCCTGACCGCGCTCGACGGCGACTACTGGGTGGCCTGTGCGCGTTGGGGGCTGGCACCTTCCTCACCGGTTGCGATCGACTGTCGGAAAGCGCGCCCGTGCGCGCGGCGCTGAGTAACGTCGAGCAACTCTCTTACAAGGCCCAGCGTCTGATCGCCTCGCGCCAGGCACTCGCCAAGGAGTTCGACGAGAGTCAGATCGCGCCGGTGTTTCGTCCCAATGGCACCACCAACCCGCAGGAGGATTACTATCGTGCCTGGGTCGAGAATGGATTCGCCGACTGGCGTCTGACCATCGACGGTCTGGTCGAAGAGCCGATGACGCTGTCATTGCTGGCGCTTCGGGAAATGGCCTCACGAACCCAGATCACTCGTCACGATTGCGTCGAGGGTTGGAGCTGTATCGGGCAGTGGACCGGCGTTCCTCTGGCGGATCTGCTTGATCGGGTGCGTCCGGCAGATACCGCGCGCTTCGTGGTTTTTCACTGTGCAGATCACACCTACGGTGGGTCGGATCTGTATTACGAGAGCCTCGACATGATCGAGGCGTATCATCCGCAGACGCTGCTTGCCTACGATCTCAACGGCGAACCGCTACCGGTGGCCAATGGGGCGCCGATCCGTCTGCGCGCCGAGCGTCAGTTGGGTTACAAGCAGGCCAAGTACGTGATGCGCGTCGAACTGGTGGAAAGCTTCAAACAGCTCCACGGCGGCAAGGGAGGATATTGGGAGGATAGGGGGTATGACTGGTGGGCGGGCATCTAGGCGATGACCGCCGAGCGCTTGAGGGCTTCACTTTAGGCTCGTCGTACAATCTTTAACATGCTATCTGTTGCCTGAGGTCCCGATACTTCCGCTCGACGGCTGGGCCGACTAGATTCTGTGCAGGGTACTGCTACTCCTGCTATGGTCGAATACCCCCTTATGTATTGAGCAATCGCTACTATGAATCAACGCCCCAATCCCCGAGTGCTGCTGCGTTTGTTGGGTCTACTGCGCCCCTACCGCACGCGGTTGGCTCTGGCTGGCCTAGCGCTACTCATGGCATCGGGAAGCGTGCTACTGCTGGGTAATGGGCTGCGCTTAATCATCGACCGCGGTTTTCTGGACGCGGATGCGCAGGCGCTAGCGCAAACACTGGCTCTGATGCTGGTGGTAGTGGCCGTGCTGGCGTTTGCCTCCGCACTGCGCTACTACCAAGTGACCTGGATTGGCGAGCGCCTGGCTGCCGACCTTCGCCAGCGAGTGTTTGATCATTTACTCACCTTAGAACCCAGCTTTTTCGAGAGCGCAAGCGACGGCCGTGCCGCCGGAGAGATTGCCTCACGATTAACCGCCGATACCAGTGTGCTACAGAGCCTGTTTGGCTCTTCAGTCTCGCTGGCGCTGCGTAATCTGGTCATGCTGGTGGGCGCCGTGGTGCTAATGCTGGTCACTCAACCGTGGCTCTCGGCAATGGTGCTGATAGGTATCCCCGCCACTCTGCTGCCCATCGTGTGGTACGGCCGCCGGGTGCGGCGGCTTTCGCGCACCAGTCAGGATCGCGTGGCCGAACTAGGTCGCTATGCTGAGGAGGCGCTGAGCGGTATTAAAACGCTTCAGGCATTTACCCACGAGGCGATGGATAAAAGCCACTACGGCCAGCGGGTTGAACAGGCCTTTGGCAGCGCTGTAGAGCGCACCCAGCAGCGCGCCTGGTTAACCGGTATCGCCATGCTGGTGGTGTTTACCGCGGTTGGCTTAATGCTCTGGCAGGGCGGTCAGGCGGTGCTAAACGGAACCATGAGTGCGGGCGAGCTATCGGCGTTTATCTTTTACGCCGTGCTGGCAGCAGGGGCCATTGCCACCCTGGCCGAGGTGGCAGGGGATGTACAGCGTGCGGCAGGCGCTGCCGAGCGCTTATTGGAGCTGCTCGATACCCAGCCCGCTATCCAGTCGCCGGTAAATCCGCAGAGCCTGCCAAGCCCTTCGCGTGGTGAGATTACCCTGGAGAACGTCACCTTTACCTACCCTGGTCGGGAAACCCCAGCGCTGAACGGGTTTGATCTACATATCAAGCCGGGAGAACGAGTAGCGGTGGTGGGGCCTTCCGGGGCAGGTAAAAGCACGCTGTTGGCGCTGCTGCTACGCTTTTATGACCCCAGCCAGGGGCGCATTACCTTGGATGATAGGGATGTCCGTACGCTAGATCTTGCCGCCTTACGCAGTGCCATGGGGTTAGTGGCGCAGGAGCCGGTGCTGTTTAGCGGCTCTGTGGCCGAGAATCTTCGCTATGGTGATCCTGAGGCTGATATCGATAGATTACGCATTGCCGCTCAGGATGCCAGCGCCCTCGACTTTATCGATGCGCTGCCCCAAGGCTTTGACACGCCCCTAGGCCCCGGTGGTGTGCAGCTCTCCGGAGGCCAGCGTCAGCGGCTCGCTATTGCTCGGGCGCTGCTCAAAAATCCTGCGGTACTGCTGTTGGATGAAGCCACCAGCGCCTTGGATGCGGAGAGTGAGCGGCTGGTGCAGCACGCGCTGGATCGGCTGATGGTCGGGCGCACCAGCATCGTGATCGCCCATCGGCTGGCGACTGTCATCGCCGCTGACCGCTTACTGGTGCTTGATGGTGGGAAACTGGTAGCGGCGGGCACTCACGCGGAATTGCTCACCACCAGCGCGCTCTATCGTCATTTAGCCGCGTTGCAGTTTGGCGGTGAAACGTTATAAAACGATTCTTTTAATGATGGGAATACCGATGTCGAGCTTCTTTCAGCGCCTTAATGCCGTAAATGCCCCTTCGATTGGTCTGGGCTGTATGAATCTCTCCCACGGTTACGGCAGCATCGTGCCGGAAAGCGCAGCCCTACGGGCGCTGGATGAGGCCTTCGATATGGGCTATCGCCACTTCGATACCGCCACGCTGTATGGCGCCACGGCCAATGAGAAAGTGGTCGGGCGCGCCCTGGAGGGCAAGCGGCACCAACTCTTTCTGGCCAGTAAATGCGGCATGGCGATGGACCCTGAGTCAGGCAAGCGGGTCATTGATGGCCGCCCGGAAACCCTGCGAAAACAGTGCGAAGCGAGCCTTGCGCGCCTGCGTACCGACCATTTAGATCTCTACTACCTGCACCGCTTGGATCGCCAAGTCCCCATTGAAGAGAGCGTGGGTGCGCTGGGGCGCCTGGTGGAAGAAGGCAAGATTGGTGGCGTGGGGTTATCTGAAGTCTCTGCGCTAACGTTGCGGGGCGCGGTCACCGAATATCCCATTGCCGCGGTACAGTCGGAATACTCGCTGTGGACGCGCAACCCGGAAATCGCCCTGATCGATGCGTGCCGCGAGGTGGGAGCAGCCCTGGTCGCGTTTAGCCCTCTGGGACGAGGCTTCTTAACCGGTGCCATTCAAGATCCCTCGCGTCTCGAAGAGGGCGATATGCGCCGTAATATGCCGCGCTTCAGCGCCGAAAACTACCCGCATAATCTAAAACTATTTGAACGCCTTGCGTCGCTGGCGCAGGCCTTAAGCGTCACGCCGGGGCAGCTGGCACTGGCGTGGCTGAAAGCCAAAGGCGGCGATATTATCCCCATTCCCGGCACTCGCTCCGCTGACCACATGCGCGAAAATTTAGCCGCGGAAACGCTGCACCTCGATGTCACCACAGTGCAGCAGTTGGATGCCATGATGACGCCAGAGCAGGTCGCAGGGGCTCGCTACAGCGAGGTGCAGCAAGCGGATATCGACACCGAAGAGTTCACCCGTTAGCAGAGTTAAGCAGCGGGTACAAACAGCAGTGATGGATAAAAACTATTAGAGTAGTCACAAAAAGCAAATTGTGCCTATGAGGGATCTGCTTTAAAACAGTACCAAGTGAGTGAAGCGTCCTTATACTGCGCTACGAGCAGAGCGTTAGCACTATCGTAAGCGTTAGGGGGCTCACCGTCAGTCGACTTGGTAGCCGCTCTTTTCAACATACCCAAGACGAACGCAACCAAGACAAAAGCTGTTAAGACACAATGAAGTTAGAGGGAGAGAGCTATGAGTGGTAAATGTCCTGTAATGCATGGTGGTAATACCTCCACGGGCACGTCTAACAAAGACTGGTGGCCGGAAGGAATTAACCTGGATATCTTGCACCAGCATGACCGCAAAACGAACCCGATGGATGCTGATTTTGACTATCGGGAAGAGGTTAGAAAGCTCGATTTTGACGCGCTCAAGCAAGATGTTCACGCGCTGATGACCGACAGCCAAGCCTGGTGGCCTGCCGATTGGGGCCACTACGGCGGTCTAATGATCCGAATGGCGTGGCACTCTGCGGGTACTTATCGTCTGGCCGACGGCCGCGGTGGCGGCGGTACCGGTAGTCAGCGTTTTGCACCACTCAACTCCTGGCCGGATAACGTTAGTCTTGATAAAGCGCGCCGTCTGCTGTGGCCGATCAAGAAAAAGTATGGCAACAAGATCAGCTGGGCCGACCTGATGATTCTAGCCGGTACTGTTGCCTACGAATCAATGGGACTGCCTGCCTACGGCTTCTCGTTTGGTCGCGAGGATATCTGGCACCCGGAAAAAGATATCTACTGGGGCGATGAGAAAGAGTGGCTGGCACCTTCCGACGAGCGCTACGCGGACGTTGAAAAGCCGGAAACCATGGAAAATCCGCTAGCTGCGGTTCAGATGGGTCTTATTTACGTTAACCCTGAAGGTGTTAATGGTGTGCCCGACCCGCTGAAGACCGGCCAGCAGATACGCGAAACCTTCGCTCGTATGGCGATGAACGACGAAGAGACCGCAGCGCTTACCGCCGGTGGCCACACCGTGGGTAAGTGTCACGGTAACGGTGACGCGGCAGCACTGAGTGCTGAGCCCGAAGCGTCGGACGTTGAAAATCAGGGTTTGGGCTGGGGCAACCCAACCATGGGTGGCAAAGCGAGTAATGCCGTGACATCTGGCATTGAAGGCGCCTGGACAACCAATCCAACGCAGTTCGACATGGGCTATTTCGATCTGCTGTTCGGCTACGAGTGGGAGCTGCGTAAGAGCCCCGCAGGCGCTCACCAGTGGGAGCCGGTAAACATTAAGGAAGAGGACAAGCCGGTTGACGCCAGCGACCCCTCTATCCGTCACAATCCGATCATGACCGATGCGGATATGGCCATGAAAATGGATCCGACCTACCGCGCCATTTGTGAAAAATTCATGGCGGATCCGGAGTACTTCAAGCAAACGTTCGCTAAAGCATGGTTCAAACTGACCCACCGTGACCTAGGCCCGAAATCGCGCTACATCGGCCCGGAAGTGCCCGCTGAAGACTTGATCTGGCAGGATCCTATTCCGGCTGGTAGCACCGACTACAGCGAAGAAGTGGTTAAGCAGAAAATCGCCGAAGCCGGCCTGAGCATCAGTGACATGGTCAGCACCGCCTGGGACAGTGCTCGCACTTACCGCGGCTCTGACATGCGTGGCGGCGCCAACGGTGCCCGCATTCGTTTAGCGCCTCAGAAAGACTGGGAAGGCAACGAGCCTGCGCGTCTCGCCAGCGTATTAGCAGTTTACGAGAAGATTTCTGCCGACACCGGCGCAAGCCTTGCCGACGTGATCGTTCTGGCCGGTAGTTTCGCCATTGAGAAAGCCGCCAAAGCCGCAGGCTACGACGTTCGCGTACCCTTCCTGAAAGGGCGTGGCGATGCTTCTGCCGAGATGACCGACGGTGAATCGTTTGAGCCGCTAGAGCCGCTGGCTGACGGTTTCCGCAACTGGCAGAAGAAAGACTATGTAGTGAAGCCGGAAGAGCTGTTGCTGGATCGCGCTCAGCTGATGGGGCTGACAGGGCCGGAAATGGTCGTGCTACTTGGCGGTATGCGTGTACTCGGCACCAACTATGGTGGCACCAAGCACGGCGTATTCACCGACCGTGAAGGCCAGTTGACCAACGACTTCTTCGTCAACCTGACCGACATGGGCAACACTTGGAAGCCGGTGGGCAAAAATGCCTATGAGATCCGCGACCGTCAAACAGATGCTGTGAAGTGGACGGCTACCCGCGTTGACCTGGTGTTCGGTTCTAACTCGCTGCTGCGCTCCTACGCGGAAGTCTACGCCCAGGATGATAACGACGAGAAGTTTGTCAAAGACTTCGTCGCCGCCTGGACGAAAGTGATGAACGCGGATCGCTTTGACATCGCTTAAATATATCGAAATTTATTGAAAGCAAGCGAACCCCGCATCCTCGGATGCGGGGTTTTTTTGCGAATAATAGTGGTGTTTTGAATTAACAATAGCCCTTTTATGCCGGGTTTAAGCTAACTCAGAATTTCTGATGCAACAAAAAGGAAAAGGCGTTTTTACAAACAAAGTAGCCAGGGTAATTCCCCATTTTTAGAGGGCAAACATCGTTACGTGATCATAGCCTTACCGATAACGGGCCGGATTCTATGCGCTTCCATCTCACGTGGCATGCCTGTGTAAAACTCCATTATGCTGACCTTGGTTGCCATTTTTTAGCTAAGCCCGCTGATACAACTTCTCCTACCATCCCTCAGGATAGCCGCCTACAGAGGGGGAGATGCTGACATAAATGCATAAGCCGCGCCTGGTTTCGACGCAGCCATGGCAATTATTTTTGGAACAAATATATAGGGGAAGTCCAAGCCTGGTTACCGTCCTCCAAGTTAACGCAAAGCCAAACTGGGGTATCACCGTCTTCTTCGATCTCTATTTCTTTTTGAAAGTGCGCTGAAGTAGCTAATCCGCCTGCAGGTAGCCGCTGGGCTATTAATTTCCGCTCAAGCCCTCCTGCACTCATTATTACCGGTTTGCCATCCATCTCTTTAAGTGTAAGTGAAAGCGCACCATGATTGGTTGTCACCTCAACTTCAGAGCTCTCTTCTTCAAGCCAAATATCACATCCCATCCGATTGCCAGTGGTAATCGTATTGAAAATCACACTTTTTGACCCGACTTGTTCTAAGGTTTGCTCAGGGTTTAAGCGATTTACTGGTGAAAACCTTTCTATACAACCACCATTGATTAATATTCGCCCCTGCCAGCGAGTATTACGGCCACGGCCACGATATTCTGCGCCTGACCACATGAGACGCAAACGATTACCAAGGTTTTTGTCTTCGTAACCACGCCATAGGGCAACCGTGCTTGTGCCTCGACGCAATTCAATGCTTTCAATACCGACGGGGGCGTCCACTGATACTGAAACTTTCACCTTTTTGTCCGTTATTTGCACAATATCACCCATAGTGCAGACAAAGACTTTTTCGGTTGCACAATCAGGCTCAGCGATAGGGTTGCGGTGAAACAGTGTTCCACCAGCGGTCAGCTCTGCCTTAATGTCTATGGCTACACGCGGGCCCGAGGTGCCGTAGGTATGGCGACGGCGAATCGCTTCAAAGACAGCATCACGTGTATTTTCTTTCATCAGAAAGCAAGTCAAGCCGCCATAGGCACCGAAAAATGAAGCGCCTGGATAAGAGGCACCGGGGCGACCTTTATGTCCATCAGAATTCGCAACGACCCCAACTCGACGACGCATAGGGAAGCCATCGGTTAATATCCATTCGAAACTACCCCACGCAGAGTGTACCTCCACCGCTGCTTCTAACCGGGGATCGTGATCGAAATGAATATTGGCATAGCGGCCTCCAACATGGGCATACATGACGGAGTCCACTGGCTCGTCATGAAGCCTGTTATAAAGGTCAGTCAGTGTATGTGCATCAGTGTCAAGGTCATCATGCTCCGCAACCAATGCGTGAGAACAGCGATATATTCTCGCCCCTTCCTTTCTAAAAAAGACGTTATGATCGCCACCCACTGCTGTATTGCCAGACCACTCGTAACCTGGTAACACAGTAAAAACACCGGGTTCATTCAATGTTTCTGTCAAATGATTGAGCTTTTTCCAGAAAGCCGGTTTAATTTGGAAATCATTAGCCTGGTGGGCTGTCACGTCCAGAAACGACTTGTTTCGAGCGAAATCAAAATAGTGCTCTATGGAGTTGGTGCCGACGGTCTCACCGGTCTGCCCGTGTAGATCCCCCCAGAAATGTGCTGGCCCATCAGTAAGAACTTGCATCGGCCCAGCTTCTACAACGGTTCCGTCTTCAGCAGTAAGCCAAATCCTCAATATCCCCTCTTCTGCGGCTACTCGCAGAGGTTCAATGCGCATCGCTCCACTGGCTGAAGCGAAATCAATGACACTCGGAAGGCCTTCGACGGGTAACGAGCTTTCAATAGCAAAGCGTGTACTGCCTTTTGATGTCGGGTTGCCCCAAAGGTCCTCGGCTTTTAATCCAAGGCAGAAGATGTCGTTTAAGCGTCGGCGCGTCGGCAAAATTGCTAAATACCGATGCGCTGGTCCTGCTCCAACCGTGAACGCCAAATGAGTATCAGGCAACGGAATAAAATTGCCCGTAGCCTGCACGTCTGCCATTACGCGGATAACCCTTGCGCCTTCATAGAAGGTCGACATTAAGAGACCAGGAGAACCTTCAGTCGTGTCGCCCAGCACAATCTCAATCGTCTCACCAGGTTTGAGGTAGCCGCCTCGCTGGTAAATCGTAAGGGTTTCATTCCATGGACGCTGTCCCCCGTTACGGTCATATTTTAGAAACAGCTGTCCATCACCGGATGAGCGCGCCGTAACGTAATTTGGAGCGGTTGGGTCGGTCGTCTGTAGTGACCCAGCGTCTGAGATTAACCTAAGGGCCAAGCGTATCGCGCCTGTATCGTCCAGGCCCAGCTTGCCAGTCGTGTATTGAATACGAAAAGTTTGGTAGCTACGCACTTCAACATGTTCAGGCCCACTCATCACCGCGGTGCCAAACAAGGCAGGATCAGTGCCCGGTGTCGTTAGGAGCTTAGATTCACCTATCATTTCAGGGTCTATATCGAGTCTTCTTGGCATGGGGAACCTTTGATGAGTTGTTTTGAGTCCAATTAAAACTACATAGTAATATAGGGATAAAAAAGTCAGAATAGCAAATTTTTGTTGACATATGCCCGCAAAGCCTTCTATTACTGTGAAGTAATAACAATAAGTCAGCACACTCACGCCAACTCCGCGTAGCAAAAAATGCCCATTCGGCGTCAATTTATGCTTCACCGGCTATGAGGTTGGTTAAAATTCGCACAAAACTTCATAGTAATAACACGATAAACAGGAGTACTGAGATGCGTAAGCTTGTTAAAACAATTTTCATTCTCACTATGATGTCTCTGCCCTTTGCTGCTCTGGCCGACTATCCAGAAAAACCGATCACGCTCATTGTTCCCTATCAGGCAGGGGGATCTATGGAGACCATGGCGCGTGTTTTTGCCGAAGAACTGGGTAATGAATTGAATATAAATGTGCTTGTCAGAACCCAGCCTGGCGCAGGCGGAAAGATCGGCACGACCGCTGCATCTCGTGCTATAGCGGATGGCTATACATTATTATTTGCGCCAGAGTCTACCGTCCTGTGGCCCCCTATTGCTGAAAACGTGAACTATTCGCTGAGTAGTTTTGACCCCATAATTAGGGTTACAGACCTTCCCCAGGCAATCGTTACGTCTAAGAGCTCAGGCATTGAAACGTTCGAAGACTTGCTTGCACTCTCTGCTGCACAAAGCATGAGTTATGCTGATCAGAACTCAATCTCGCGCGCCTTTGTTGATTACATTGCCATGCGTGAACAGGTTGTTTGGGTAGCAGTGCCAACTAAAGGCGGCGGTGAAATGGTTCCCTTTTTGTTAGGGAATAAGGTGAATTTTGCATGGTCTGGCGGGGCCCATAACCGTTACTTAGATCAAATGAATGTTGTTCTCTCCATGACAGCAGCCCCTCAGGAAACGATGCCCGAAGTGCCAACCATGCAAGAAAGATATGGTGTTTCCATGCCTGGAGGCGCGACTATATGGGCTCCAGCCGGATTGTCAGAAGAATTGCGCGCCAAGTTAACAGAGGCTGCTATTACCGCCGCTCATTCCGAAGCCTTCAATGACTTAATGATGAACACGCTCGGTTTTCCTTTAGCGGATCTAACTGGAAGCCAATTAACGGCAGAACTAATGACCATTAATGAAGATTTGGCAGCCATTTATGAGGAGACTGCGCCATGATAGATCAGAAAACTTGTACACAAGATGCTTCTGATCGTTTCGATTTTTTAATAGGTGCAATTACCGTCAGCTTCGCGCTGTTTGTTATTTTCTTGCTGATTCCAGTCGGTGTGGAAACGACCACGTATCACAGCCAGCTTTCTCCTGGTTTTTTTCCTAAACTGGCTTGCATTTTCATTGGGCTATTTGGCGCGATGCTAATGTTTAAGAATCGCCACTGGGCGCTCCGACGAATTCCTCATAACGGCTCCCGTATATTGCTAGAAACTCTCGCTTGGCTTGCGTGGGCCATTGCCACAATGTTGTTACTCATGTATGTAGGATTCGTCGTCACCGCCGCCGTATCATGTTTTACGGGCATCGTATTAGCTGGCCAGCGCCGCTATTTAATCCGATGCGCACTAGGCTCAATATTACTGCCGCTGGCCCTTCAGCAACTCGCATGGCATGCCTTTTATATTCAACTGCCCTGAGGTCATCCATGTTAGATATTATCTTACAGGCATTCGCAGCAGCGTTAGAGCCGATGAATTTACTGTTCATCGCTTTAGGAATTGCCTTAGGCATTGTGATTGGTGTTTTGCCTGGACTCGGCAGCGTAACCGCCATGGCGGTACTGATACCGATAACCTTTTACATGTCCCCGTTAGCTGCCATTGCTTTCCTAGTAGGAGTCAATAAAGGAGGGACATCCGGTGGGGCCATTCCGGCTATTCTGTTAAATTCTCCCGGCTCACCCGAGGCAGCAGCAACGGCCTGGGATGGCTACCCTATGGCTAAGCGCGGAGAAGCTTTTCGTGCAATGAAATTCTCGCTTTTTTCATCGGTTACCGGCGATACGATTTCTGATTTACTACTCATCGTCCTTGTTGTGCCTTTTGCCGCCTTCGCATTGCAGTTTGGGCCAGTAGAATATACAGCTGTATTGTTATTCTCATTTGCATTAATTGCTGGAATTGCAGGAGATTCACCCTTAAAAAGTGGAATAGGTATCTTCTTTGGTATTCTACTCTCAACGATAGGCCTTGACCCCGTTGCCTCCACTTCTCGCTTCACATTTGGTCAACTTAAATTAGAAGATGGCCTCTCACTGTCAGCTTTGGCAATCGGCGCGCTTGCACTCTCATCTGTGGTTATTCAGCTTTCTGATCTCATCACCCGGCGTGAAAAAGATGACTTCGCCTCGAATCAAGCTGATACGAAAGCAGGCCGATCTGTTTCTGCACGTGAATTTTTCTCTTACTGGCGCACGCTAATCCGAGGGGCATTGACTGGCTCTCTTGTTGGGATGCTACCAGGGCTAGGCGTAACCTTAGCCTCTTTTCTATCTTACTCAGCCGCTAAACGTGCTTCCAAAAACGGCGATAACTTTGGTAAAGGAGAGCCCGAGGGTATCATTGCTACAGAAAGCGCCAATAGCGCTGTGGTTGGTTCTAACCTGATTCCAACAATCGCACTTGGCATTCCTGGCAATATCGCGGCAGCATTACTTGTTGGCGCCCTAGTTATGCATGGTGTTGTACCGGGGCCTTTCATGCTGAGCATGCATGGGGAGCTTATTTATGGACTCTTCGCCTCCATGATTTTGGCGAATATTTTCCACCTTATAATTGGCCGGGCGGGTTTATCACTATGGGTGCAGTTTGCTCGTTATCCACGTCGCCTGATTTTGCCGCCAGTGCTCATGTTTTGTATCTTTGGTATTTACCTTCCGACCCAATCGCTTTGGGACGTCGGTGTAATGTTAGCTTTTGCGGGTCTAGGTATTCTTTTTACTCGTGCGCGAATTTCAATTGTGTGCACTGTCATCGGTTTTCTATTAGGAGGAATGTTTGAAACTTCTTTACGCCAAGCTCTCTTGCTTCATCAAGTAGAAGGGATCTCAATTCTGGCGAGCCCATTAGCACTAGTATTCTTGCTACTTACAATCGCCGTTCTTTCACGTGCAATATGGCGAAGCCAAAAGGAGAGTAACAAATCGGCATGACTAAAAAAAATCAGGATGCTGCCCTGTGCTCTTTATTAATACAGAAACTAAAAGAAGAGCGTCACCGCAATCCACAAGAAACCAAGCGTACTGCACTGCGGCTAGCTTTGATGGCAGCTATACGGGAAGGAAAGGTCAAGCCTGGAGAACGGTTACCATCAGAAAGCGAGCTGGCGAGAAGCCTTGAGCTTTCACTCGGCACAGTGCAAAGCGCACTGGGTCAGTTGCAGGATCTGGGGTTAATCGTGCGTCGACGCGGAGACGGCACTCGCATAGCGGATGCAGAACCGCTAGGCCCTAATATTTGGCATTTCCGCTTCCGTGTTGCCGCCACAAATCGTCCACTACGCCTGACACAGGTCAAGGTCGAGGTACTCCGCACCAATGAACGTGGCCCCTGGAGCGAACACTTGGGCCCCGGGCCTTACGTTGTCATTCGTCGACGTCTCACTGGTGATAACATCAACCTTGGTGCAGAAATGTACTTACCGCAGAGACTGATAAATATAGATGATATTGAATTGAGTGAATTAGAAGGCGTCAATCTTCGCATCTGCCTTGAAGCATTTTTGGGGCAACGCTCTCATCAAGCAAATACGCTCATTGCAATAAACCACCTCTCTCTCCGTCATGCTGCTTTGTTTGAAATGCGGCCTGATAACGCGACATTCTGTGTAACAGCCTGTACATCACTAGGCGATGGTAGCCCGTTCTACTATCAGGATATCTATGCACCTTCTGACTTGTTAATATTAGAAATTTAAAAGCACTGAATAGCCCCAACTTGATGGGCGCCACACTTAAGAGTTCAATCATGCTCACAAAGGGGTTGAACATAATGAACAGGCTTTTCAGCGAAGAGCAGATCATAGGTTTCTTGGGCGAAACAGAGCAGGGGCTTCATTAAGGAGCTATGGCATGAGCAGCGTGATCTTTTACAGGGAGGTGAACTAAGTTCGGCGGTATGAATGCTATGCCAGTGAAACTCTCTATATACTTTTGCATATTGGTCACGTAAGTTTACGAACTTTAAGCTAAAAGGCACCCAAGCGGGTGCCTTTTAGCCTTATTAATGATGAGAAATTAGAACTCTTCCCACTCCGCTACTTCATGCTTCTGCTGAGTGGCCTGGGGAGGGCGGCTAGGTGCTTGAGGTAGTGCAGTGCCTGTCCGCGCTTTATGTGCTGCCGTATAGGGTAGCGCAGAGTGCTCAGCGCCGCCTTCGCTGAGCACAAACTCGCTCATCAGTTGATCCAGCCGTCGCGCATTGTCGCGCATATTGGTGGCAAGCGTGGCGCTCTGGCTGACCATGGCAGCATTCTGCTGGGTCATCATATCCATCTCTGCTACAGCGGTATTGACCTGCTGGATGCCCGCGGTTTGTTCCCGGGCGCCAGCGGCAATCTCGGCGATCACATCCGATACCTGGGTAACACTGTGGCGGATTTCCTTCATGCGATCAGCCGCCGCCTTAACGATATCACCGCCCTCTTTTGAATGACTCACGGACATATCAATCAGTGCACGAATATCATGTGCCGCAGAAGCCGAGCGACTGGCGAGTGTGCGGACTTCGCTCGCTACAACAGCAAAACCACGGCCCTGTTCGCCGGCGCGGGCAGCCTCCACCGATGCGTTGAGTGCCAATATATTGGTTTGAAACGCGATCGAGTCAATCAAGCCAATGATGTCGCTTATTTTATTGGCCGAATCACTAATCGCGGCCATCTTGGCTTCCATTTGATTCATCGAATCGGTGCCTCGCTCTGAGGCATTGGCTGCTTCTAACGCGAGGCTATTCGCCTGCTCGGAGGCTTGGGAAGTATGCGTTACCGTTGAGTGAATTTGCTCCATTGAGGCGGACGTTTCCTGAAGATTAGCCGCCGCTTGTTCGGTACGTGACGAAAGCTCCTGAGTGCCATCCGCCATATCGCTGGCATCGGATAGTACCGTGCGGGCGTTTTGGCGCACTTCATGAAGGGTAGACTGCATACGCTCCACAAAGGCGTTAAAGCCGTGGGCGAGATCGCCGATTTCATCCTGGGTTTTGGCTTCTAAACGGCGCGTTAAATCACCTTTTCCTTTGGCAATATCCGCCATGGCACTGGCGGTATGCTTGATGGGGGCAAGTGAGCGCCGCGCCGCATAGGCAACCACCACCAACAGCAATGCCAAGAGCAGTCCACCCGCCAGCAGCAGCGACTGCAGCAGGCTGTTAGTCACGGTCGTAAAGGCGGTGATGGGCACGGTGACCCCGACCACCCAGGAAGTGCCTTCCACTGGGCTCCACATAAGCACGGTCTGCTCACCGCTGGGCATGGTTATTTCACCGGAGCCCGCCGTGCCGCTGAGTATTTGCTGACTCAATGCATCCAGCCCTTGGTAGCCCTGCTGGTCGGCATCGGTGTAATTGAGCGACATGCGGTACTCTTCAACCGGATGGGCAATGACCTGTCCTTGGCTGTCGATGAGCCAGCCGTAGCTGCCTTCACCAACATTAATA
>Ga0208919_1000976_pt1 | contig 17500 bp, 15 predicted proteins | sample 4_EtaG_FD_184076 | JGI IMG/M metagenome (GOLD analysis project Ga0208919, IMG submission 184076) | Marine viral communities from the Subarctic Pacific Ocean - 4_ETSP_OMZ_AT15127 metaG (SPAdes) (version 3) | ecosystem: Environmental > Aquatic > Marine > Oceanic | place: Pacific Ocean | collected...
TACTACCCTCGTCTAATAACACAATGCCATTAGCATTTATAAGTTTAAAAGAGTTATGCCATGTTTGAAACTGTATTTCTTCAGGCGGAGTTTGTGGTCCACCAATCTCAAAGTAATATATTGTTACAGGTGCATCTGAATCTAATATTAAATTAAATGTATCAGCGTAAGAACCAGGTCCCATTGTAAAGTTCCATAACATTTGACCTTGTGATACTCCTAAATATGAATTACCCCAACCATCACCTGCATCGTCTTCTAATATCAATGTATAATTACAATCAGGCACTAAATCCATAATTGTAGCGTTTGGATTATAATTAAATGCAGCAGGATCAGTACAACCGTAAGTGTGTAATGTTAAACAACTACCATCATCAACATTTGCGCTATCAACATATTCTACGTAATCATCATCTGTACAACCATATATATCTGGGGTTGTGTTACAAGGTACACCATTTTGTGGTCCTGAATAAGTTACAGTCCCAAAATTAGGATCAGGTAAATTCCATATAGTATCACCGTTACAGTCATATATAACTACATTACCATTTAAAGCTCCTCCAGCCATACCATCACCATAACTATCATTTAGTATTAATTCAAAGCCTATGTTTTGATCTATACAAAAAGTATAAGTAAATGTTTGTCCTATATCATTAAAGTTATAAGTACCTTGTGGTGCCTGATCTATTATACCACCACTATTCATTATCCATGAAGTTTCACCTGGCCAGTTGTCAAGTGTTATCTCCATTGTTATTTGATATTCAGTTGCTGTATCACATGTAGTACCTGAGCATGACCCATCATCAGTTGTTGCCCAAGGATTATATGATTGCTGTGTTGGATCTGTACAACCTGGTATACAAGCTGTAGGTGTAAAGAACATTGTATCTGATAAAGTTCCATCAAGAAACTCTAATACCATATAATGTTCTTCATTCCAGTTAGGCGGCATTTGTCCAGGTCCTGCGCCTATAGCAAAGTTACTCCAACCACCACTAGGCCAAAACCCAGGTATTGTTATATTGTAACCATTTGCAGATCCATAATGTAATTCTATTACAGCGCAGTTTGTATTGTTATTTGTTTCCCACTCCCATGATATAGCTGCTTGAGCTCCCCAACACATTTGCCAAGCTGTATCGTTTATAATACCATTACAAGGTGGATATGTACAACTACCGTCATCTATTGTAGCTAACGGGTCATAATTTAAAGCGTTTGGGTCCATACAACCATATACTGGTGGTGCGCAAGGCAATATGTTTACAGTAGTATCTCTTAAATAAAAAGAACCTAATACTGGATCCCAGTTTATTATTAATCCTTGACATAAGTTACGCATTCTAAAAAATGCTGGTTGATTAGAAATCCATCCATCACCAAAACTATCAACTAATGATACTGTGTAACTACCAGAGTTTATAAATATTGTAGTATCTAAAAACTCATAAGGAGTAGTTGGTTGATGAAACATAGCTGTATCACCATTAGCATCAGATACCATAAAAAAGTGTGATTCTGCTGGTGCATAAAAATCATATTGTACTTGGTAGTTTACCCAAGTATTTTGTCCTAATCCTATAAAAGGTAATAATAATAATATTAATAATAATTTTCTCATTTTAAAAGTCTGACATTATTTGGTCATTAATAAAGTTTTGTATTTCTTTTCTTGTTGCAAGCATTTTAAAACTAAGATCTGCTTGGTATCTTTTTATTTCTTCACCGTCTTTAAATATAATTATAGTAGGTACTATAACTACTTTATGTTTTTGTTGTAAAGCTGCTTCTTTTGTAATATCAACTTTTGCTATATCACAATCAGATAGTTTATCTACCCACGCAACTTTGTTAGCGGCGTTCCACTCAGCATTAAATTCTGTTACTACAATTTGTGCGTTAACAGAATTAAATATAAAAAATAGTATAATTAAACAAATTAATTTTCTCATTATCTATTATATAATTTATCTTCTATTTTTTCAAGTGTACCTTTTATTTCTTCCACATCTTTCTGTGTAGTTATAATTGTATTACGGATCATCTGATCTTTCATATCAAACTCCATTCTAGTTACATCAGGTGGTGGAGGAACCGGTAGTTCCTTTGCTTCGTTTATATCTGCTTGTAATGTAAACCACATACCAACTAAGGTAGCTATCAAGAAGGCTACCCCTCCTAATGTTTTTAGACTTAATTGTACTGCTGTATCTTCGCTTAGTTCTTTTGCCATTATAATTCAAATCCAAGGTTAAACACTAACATTCTAAATTTTGCACAACTTGCTTTTTTGTTTTCACACATTTCACAAGGGCAAAAATATATTTCTAAAATAGATAGTTTACCTATTCTAAAAGTTATCTCATATTTTTCTTTTTTATTTCCTGCATTCCAGCTATTTATCCAGTTCATATTTTATCTTTTTCCTCCAAAGTACTCTGTTGCGTGTCCTTCAGAAATTAATAATTGATTTAAGTTTACGGCTTCATTTTCTAATTCAATAAAAAGTTCTCCCAAACATCTACCAAATTTTCCTGAGCCATGAGATTTTAAAGTAATACAAGAACATGTAGTTAACAGTTCTTGAACTCTAGCTTTTGCAGCTAGTCCTCTTTTCTTTTCTTCTAAATCTCTAGTTCTAGATTCTGGAGTATTTATCCCCATAAATCTAATTCTTTTTTTAACATGTACATCAAAACCTAGATCAATCATAGCATCTATGGTATCTCCATCAACAACTCTGTCTAGTGTTATTACGTATGTGTACATTAAAATATTATATAATTAATCCCAAATTTAAAATCATACCATTCTCTATTCCAATACTTATTATATTTACCTTCTATAAAAGTACCTAGATTTTTATTGTACTTATATCCAAATATTAAACCTCCAGAATAATCTAACCATTGTCCATCGTTATATTTCTCGTAAGAATATATACCGTTATCTAAATGATATGGCATTAAATTAGCCCAACTGTGAGCCCAAAAGTTTTTAGTATAATGATAAAAATCAAATCCTAGTACTACAGAATGTTGTATAGTATTTTCTAACTCATTTCTTTTTCTTTCTGAATAATCATATAATACATTTGGGATTACTACTTCCTCCCAAACTTCTTTACTTGTTGCAACAATATTACCTTGTGGGTCTTTGTATTCATTATTAAATACATCTATTGTATATCCTTCTTGTATTGCTAAATAAGTATAATGTAAATTACCATTATCTAACATCCAGTCTGCTAAAGGATCATACCCGTAAGGCTCTGACAATCTTTGTACAAGTCCAACATTAAAAGATAGTTTATTATCTGTTTTGTATCTATATCTTTGTGATGTTTCAAAGTATTTAATATCTGCAAAACCATCTTCTAAATATTCTCCTTTTAAAATATATTTATCTGCTACAAATCTTATAAAGTGGTGCTGATCTAAATAGTCTACACCTTGCTGTCTTTTGTAATTAGCTTCAAATAAAAATTCTAAACCGGATACTTTACCTACATTAGCACCATCTGACCAGCTAGTTTCTGTACCATCATAAAACGTATTTGCTCTATTCTCGTACCCAAACCTAGCTATTTTTCTAACTCCTAGAGCCAGATTATAATCATAAGGTGTAGTAATAATATCTTGTTGCAAAACTCCTGTGTTAACAGAGAATACATCTTCATTTGATAAAGATGTACCTCCGTTTACAGATGCATAGAAAGTTGAGAACTTAAATGCTTTTTTAAGATCTAATTGTCCACAACACTTCTTTGGTGCTACACAAGAAGTTATAATAACTATTAATATAAATGTAAGTATTTTTCTTTTCAATTTATCTAAGTATTTGTAAGCCCATTATTTGCTCAGCTGTTATATTATCAGGATAAATGTCTGTAGTAATAGGTGCTACTTCTATCTCAACTTCTTCTGCTAATATTACATTAACTTCCTCAATTTGAGTTTGTCTAGCTTCTAGTACTTCTTTATATTCTTTTTGCAACTTTTTAACTGCTGCTAAAGATTTTTTATCCGTTTTGTTTTCGTAAGGTTTTAATTTTTCAACTACTTCTCTAAACTCTGGAGTAGCTGCTAAAATACCTTCTAAATGTGATAAAGAATTTTTTAATATTAAGTTGTTATCTGCAACTGCTATTGCAAACTCTTTACCTTCTATTTTTGTTAATGTTGATAGGTGGTTTGATAAATTTACCCACACACCATTTTTTGCTTTAATTTTTTTCATCGTCTATTATGAATTTGGTTAATAAATTAATTAATCACTAAAAAGTGAATCTTACTTGCTGTGGCTGATGTTGCTCCAGTAGCCGCTGGATTATGTAACGATATTTTAAAACTACCACTCGCTATTGTGTGCGTACACGCAGTTAACTGTGCATTATCAGTTGTATTCTCATCTTGCACTGTTATTAAAATAATTGAGTTAGCAGTTACTGTACTATTCGTTACAGTAAATTCTGCATTAGTTGCTGCAGCTAAAGCTGAGGCCGCTAATGTTATTCTACCAGAAGTTGCATTAATTGTAACTCCTGTTGTATGATTTGAAGCTTGTGTAACTGTTCCTGTGCCTGTATGTACAAGACCTTTAGCTGCTGCAGTAATAATTAAATCACCTGTATTAACTGTTACGTCTTGCCCTTCAGCTGCAACTGTTAATCCTGCTGTAGGTGTACCGCCTGTGTAAGTACTCAGTTTTACTACTCCATCAGCAGAACCAGAAGTATCTCTACCTGCTGTAATATCTACACTACCTCCAGATCCATTTCCTGATGCTGTTCCTCCTTTTAAATATAAATGTCCTGCAGCTGCACCAGCACTACTACCTCCTTCTATTGTTACTGATTGTCCAGCTGTACTAGAAGTTGTAGCTGTTGGTTTTATTGTAGGAGCATCTGTATTAGTAAATCTAATTCCTCCTTTTATATTTAAACTATCAGCAAAAGCTGCTGTAGGAGTTGATTGTCCTATAAATACTTTACCATCATTATCTACTGTTAAACCTTCTGCAGATCCATCTCCAGATATAAATGCTGTACCTCCAACTAAATCTATATTGTATGTAGCATTATTTGCTGCATTACGCATATCTATGTTTGCTTCTGCATTAGTTATTGTTGCCGCTAAAGTAATTGAACCTGCACCATTAGTAATTGTCATTCCTGATCCTGCAGTAAGTGTAGCTACTGATGGATACCCATTAGTTGCATTACCTATAAGCAATTGTCCATTTGTAGACATTGCAGTTGATGCAGCTATTGTATCTGTAGCACTTGCGTACAATACAGATCCTTTTGCTACTGTAGATAAACCAGTACCTCCGTTTGTTACTCCACATTCTCCTGTAACTGTACCAGTAAAATCTACACTTGATATAAATCCTGAAGTAGTGTTGTTACATAAACTAAGATCTATACCAGCTTCTAATACTGTTAATACAAGATTACTAGAAGTTGTTCCTACAGTTAATAAACCTGTATCACCACTCTTTATACCTTTAAATGCTATTTGATTTTTATTTGTTAGTGTTGCACTATTATATAATGTTTCACTGCTACTCCCTGCTGTAGACACAGCTGGAAATAGACTTTCTACTGTTAATTTTTTAGATTGACCTGTGCTACTATTTGTAACAAGTAAAAAATCTGTGCTTGCTACAGCTGTTTTTGCTAAGGTTACTAAGTCTGTTATTTTTGCCATATTATTTTTTTATATTTGTAAACCATCGATACCATCTATACTTGTATTTGTTCTACCTCTTCTTGATGGTGGTAGTGATTTAACATTTTTAATTACTTTTTCATCTACTATATTGCAGTCTACACAGAACTCAGCAACAAATGTATTAAATTTATCTAAATAATTTACACTGTCTGGAAATGAAGTTATTTGTAGACCTGGTACACATTGTTGCCAAACACCAGATTTTGCTCCTTGAGCTGTCTCAGGATTGGCAAATGTAGCAACAATACTAGTTGTTGGTGGAACTACTTGATAGATAAGACCACTAGGCATTTTTATAACATCTCCTAAATATAAAGTATTTGATGCTACAAAATATAAAGTAGGATCTGTTATTGTAGTTCCTTGACCTGTTGCTCTAGTAGATCCTGCATGCCCTTGATCGTTAAGTCCTGTTACTGGTCCTCCTGTTGTCCATAATGATGCACATGTTCCAATTGTAGATGCATTTGGAGTTGCAGAATCTGCACAGTTATATATACACTTTGTTCCTCTTTTGCTTACTAAATATTCTATTAGAATAACTTTCCAAGCATTCATTATAGAACAATCATCTGCCTGTCCTGTAACTAATTTGTTATAGTATTGAAAACCATTTTTAGCTATACATGCTTGTAATAAACTAATTAATGAATTAGTGTTTGCAGGAATACAAGGATTTACTACTGTTGGATACAGACAAGAACCATCGTCTGTTGATGCATTAGGATCATAGTTCAAAGCATTAGGATCTATACATCCTGGATATAAACATGACCCGTCGTCTATAGTTGCTGTTGGGTCATAGTTAGACGCATTAGGATCTGTACACCCACAGTTTACAGCAGTGCTTCCTATTGAAAAACTTACTGTTTCTTGACATCCATAGTTATCTGTAATTACAAAATAATAAACTCCAGAAGTAAATTGATTATATGTGAATGTATTTTGATGATTTGGAGAAGTTGCATTACTATGTACCGTTGGATCTGCATATACTAATACTCCTGCATTAGTATAATATGAAATAGTTTTACTTTGACCTGACATTGCTCCTTGAGTAAAAAATGTTGTAACTGTTATACTTCCATCAGCGTTTGATCCTCCACAATTTCCAGTAGCATTTGTAGTAACAAAAGTACTTGGAGGTGGTTGTATTGCTGGACTGCAAGGATAAAAACAACATCCGTCATCTACTGTTGCAGTTACTGTTGCACCTGAACAGTTTTTATTATAATTATACGCTGTTGGGTCAGTACATCCGTAAACTCCATATATACATGAACCATCATCCGTATTAGCATTTGGATCGTAATTCAAGGCTAATGGATCTGTACATCCATATATATAAGGAACACATGAACCATCATCACATGTAGCAAGAGGGTCATAATTAGTCATAGTAGAATCAGTACATCCGTAAATACAAAAGACGCATGATCCATCATCACAAACTGCCGTTGGGTCGTAGTTTAATGCAGTGCTATCTGTACATCCAAAAGTAGGATTTGAAATTTGCACCTGTGCACTTGTTTGTGTACAGTCTGCAGAATTACTATATGAGCTTGTTAGTACTACTCTGTAAAACCCAGGATCTACAAAAGTATTACCAGTTATAGATGAACCTTGAGTCCAAGTAAATTGATACGTAGCGCTATTAGTAGGTGTATAAGTATTTGTATTTATTGTAGTTATTGTACCCAGCCAGTCTGCATGTTCTAATGTAAAAGTTAATAAATCTGGTACAGGATCACAATAAAAATCTGCTACTAATGTATTAGTTGCACATTGCTGTGATGGATTTGTTAATGTAGGTTGAGCACAACAAAAGTTATTTAATATTGTACAATATGATGGATTAGACCACCATAAAATATCTTCTGCTACTGGTATTATTAATGTGCCAGGAGGACTATTTGTATTTGTAATAGCTGTTGCATAATTACCACTCGTATGCACACATACATTTATAGGTATTACAAAATAAAATACTGAATAACATTGTTCTATTTCTACTGTAGCGTCTGGATCACTAATTGCTAATTTTACAGCATAATAACCATAAGTTAAATTTCCACCTACACTTGTAGTATTAAAAGTACCGTTCCATTGTCCTTGTCCATTATTTATTAAATTACCTACTGTACTAAAGTTAGTTAAATCATTAGGAGTTAAACTAGTTTGTGCATTATCCCAATCAATTTTATTAGTAGTCTTATAAAACTGTATAGTATAATCTGCATTATTCATTCCATTAGCATCTACAACATCATTTATAAATTGTTGAAATTGACCAGTTGCAGGAATATTTTGTAAAGTAACTGCTCCGTCAGTTGAAGTTGTTCTAAGTGTAGGTGTTGCTACAAATGAGTTTACTCCAGTAACTGCTATTTCTCCTGCTGAAGCATTAAGATTGCTTTGTGCATCTATTAAAGTTCCGTTATTTGCATTACAGTATAAACAAGAACCATCATCTATTACTGCATTTGAGTTATAGTTTAAAGCTACTCCATCGTTTGTGGCAGCATCATTATCTGTACATCCTGCAACACCAAGTCCATCTTGTACACACACATCTATAAAATCATAACAAGGTGTTACAACTCCTGATGCATTTACAGATTCATCTCTTACATATATTCTGTAACATCCTGCTACTAGTCCTGTACTAAATGATCCTCCTACACCATGTGTTTGAGCTGGAATAAGAGTTTGTGTAACACTACCCAAAGTAACTGTTAATGCTCCTAAAGCAGTAAATGCTGCAGTTTGTGGAGTAGTGACTCCATCTTGTGCTAAATCTTGTTGAAATCCAAAAGTAAAAGTATTAACATTTTGTCCAATCCCAGAAGGGTGTGTCGCATATCCATACCCTAAAGTATTACCAGCAGTTGCTGATGCTCCTAAGCCTCCTATTGTTTGATTATTTAATGCTTGTATAGTCCATGCATATCTACCAAGACCTGTTTCAGTTCCAGTAGCTGTACCTAATCCTCCAATACCATAACCATTTCCTGAAGGAGTTGCTCCTGAAAAACCTCCATCTAAAACTGTAACTTCTATTACTCCATCATCACCTCCTAATACTGTTACATCTTTAACTGTTGCTTGTATAGTTAAACCATTACAATCTGGACAACATGATCCTAGATTCCATTGTGCTAATGATGGATTTGCTACATAATTGATTGCAGGACTTCCAAAAGCTAATAAGTTATTGCTATCACAATCTGTTCCTGTAAGTTGAAACCAAGCAGTAGACTGTGGATCTAAACATGCATTAAAAGATACTACTGGTGGTACTGCTGTACAGCTTGGAGTATTTTCTGAGTACACATGTACATCTGCAAAAATCTTACCATTATCAGTACCAAATCCGTCTGGATAACCGCCAAAAGGAGTACCCTCAAAACCTACTACTGCATAATCATAAGGATTTTGACCTCCTATATTAGCTGCCCAATACTCATCTGAATTTGTAAAACTACCTATTTGGTATGCACCATCATAATTAACTATAATACCTTTATAATATTGTTCTCCTGAAAAATTTTCTTCTTGGTTACCAGCATTACCAAAACCAAAATCTACGTTAGAATCAAAACTTAAATCTGTAAAATACGGAAAATTTGGTTGGCCTATATTAGTAGTATACGTTTGATTGTGATAGCCACTTGGTAAACCTATGCTGTTATTCTGTACTACTTTAAAAAATCCTGATCTTTCCCAATCACTACGAGAACCAAATCCTCCACTACCACTTATACCAGTACTACCTCCTGGTTGAGAAACAATATTTTGTGATATTGAAGTATGTGTATGTCCTGTAGTTCCGTCTCCTAGACATCCATCTGCTCTATGGGTATTAGTAAAAGTTAGTCCTGATGATGGATTAATAGTTGAATATGCATTTAAATGATCTGAACCAGGTAATAATACTTGAAATTGTCTTCTATCACCACTTGCCCATGTAACTTCAATTAAACGTCTAAAAGGCCAGTAAGGTAAAGCTCCTGAATTATTTTCATACTCTAAATAAAATTGTTTTGAAGCTGGTGCAGAAGCGTCATATAATTCTGATCCAGATTGCATACCAAGATAAACTGTATTACTACCACCAAGTCCTTTGTTAAGATCAATAATTTCATTATTGCCTTGTGATGTCCAATAAGGAGCACCTGAATTAACAGGTGTTATATCATCAATAGATGCAACAGAATCAAAAGCAGAATCTATAGTAAGAGACCCTGTATTAAAATCTTCTGCTGTAACAAAAGCATTTACATAAATTCTTAGAGTACATCCTGTAGAACCAATGCTTTGTAGACTAGGTGCATAAGGACCTGCAGTTAATTGTATGTGTTTAGGTAATCCTTGTGGTGGAGGAGCACCAAACTGCATAAGTCTAGAATGTTGGCTAGGTTTTCCTGTGTATGGTTGTACTTTTAAATACTCTTCTCCAGATCCTGCTACTACATCTCCTTGAGGGTCTGGCGTATCTCCTACTATTCTTGTATCAGTATTATAATCTACAGCAGCATCTGCTCCAGATCCAGATTCTCCAGAACCAGACTGTGTTTTTTCTTGTTGATCCTCAGATTGTTCTCCCTGTTCCTGTCCACCTCCTTGCTCATTATCACCATAATCGCCTTCTGGGTAGTAAAATATTGGAAAGTATTTAAACATATTTTATTTGTTTAGCAATCGCATCCGCAACTATTGTCACAAACTTCTCTTGCTTTAGTATATTTATTATTTGCGTCTTGTATATATCCTGTTTGTAGTGTTGTACCTACAGTATTTCCTTGTTTTAGTGAATATTCAGAAGACTTTAGTAATAGCATAATTTTTTGAGCTTTTGCTAAAGTTGTAGAACATTTTGCACAGTCACAAGCACAGTCTATAAGTTCATTGGTTAATTTTGCTAAACAGCAATCAATATCACATGCTAGTAATACAGATTTTCTGTCTTGCTCTGCTCCATCAATATAGGAGACTATGGTAAAAATCCCATTAGACATAGATAAATCAGAGACTAATAAAGGATAGGTAATAGGACCGCTTGTAGCAGTTACTGTAAAATTTGGAGATGTTATATTTAATACACTTGATCCTGATGCATTTACTACACCAAAAGTTAAAATAGCACTAGTACTAGCACTATAATAATCTGCAACTATATTAATTTGTTCACACGTAGGTGATGCCGCTACTGTTAAAGCCATAGTTTATTTGTTTTAAAATTAGAAAAAGATATATAGGGGGACTAATGCCCCCTATAAGTCTTATATTAGATAATCTGCTTATGCAGACTCTCCCATTAAGTAGTACTCAACATATACATCAACTACACCAGCAGTTAAAGCTGCTGTTGCAATTACAAATTGAATACCTGTTGAAGATGTAGTCTTATCGTTAACTTCGTTAAGGATTACAGCTTCGTCCGCGTAGTCTGCGTTATCAAAAGCTACTGCTGCATTTAAAGTTATCCCTCCTGCAGTAAGTGCAAGAGTTGCTGAACCACCACTTGTTAAAGCTGTAGTAGTAACATGATAAACATTTGTAATAACTGCGTTATCCGGAACGATTGCTGAATTAGACGGTACAATTGTACTTACAGCACCACCATCAACTGAAAAGTCGTATCTAGCGTGTGCTGTTATTAATTTTGGATTTGCCATTTTATTCTATTTTTTTAAAAGTTAATAATTATAGTGATAATGCTGGAAATACTCCACCAAAATAACCGTTTAATTTTGCCTCAACAACTGCACTATCAGCATCGCCTTCTTTTAAAGCAATAGAAATTTCTATTAAATTATCAACTCCGTGAATTTGAGAGCTTGAAGATCCATCTTTAGTAGCTATAATGTTGTACATGTCATAATCAGTACCTGTTGCTGACATAAAAGTAGGTTGCTGTGGTAAGTGTCCTCTGAAATAAAATCCATGAGATGTTCCTTGCTGATTTTTTTCATATTCTCTTACTGCAAATCCATCACCGTATCCAGGGTTTGCATCAATTACATGATTTGTAACTGTGTAAGTCTGAGTAGTTTCTGGATTAAGTGAAACTAGAACTTTAAATACTACAGGCTCATAATCCCAAGTGTTACCACTTTGAGCTACGTCACCTCTTTTTGCTCCTGTAAAAGTAACTAATCCCGCACCGTTATCTCCTGCTAAAGGATTTAACCAGTCTGGTGTATTACTTAAAGCTTCAAAAGCATCGTGAATTGCAGTTCCAGAAGTTGCAACGTTTGCACTACCAGCAATTGTTACGCTAAATTTGAAAGATTCTGATGTCCTAGGACCGCTTGATCTTACAAATTTAACTTCAATTTCTTTAGATGCTGTTCCGTTAGCTAATACTGGTAAAATAGTAGAAGTTTGTGCTGTTGCATCAGAAAATGCTTTACCACTGTAATCAATTACATCTCTACCATAAAACCAAGGAGTTGCAACGTTTAAACCATCAGGTCCTCCTGCAACTATTCTTATTTGTGGAGCATCTACAAAAGTTTCACCAATAACTAACTCAGTAGGTCCAGATGCGCTTAATTTTTGTACAGAAACTGCACCGTCATCTACTAACCCATTGGTTACACCAAATGCAGTACCGTCTCCAATAATTAAATGTCTTGCCATTTTTTTATTTTTTAAATTATTTATTCATTTTTATTTACCTCTATTTGATGAGTTTGATACCGTGGATCAGAGATCCCTTCCAGTATGCTACTTACAGTCATGTCCACTATCTCTTGATGACAGTGTTCGGGTAATTCACAACTAATCCCCAAAGATAACGAAATCTTAGAGGGTTTTCTTATATAAGTTATTTTCAAAGCGTCTATTATAAATATATCACTCGTATACATATCTATAGCGTTTCCACGTATTGTATATATTGGTGATGTATGTTTGGTTGTATTGAAGGGGTCCGTTAGTAATGTAAATACATCATCTTGTTGAACAAATTTACTACTTACTGTTACTTCTGTAGGCTCTACAGTTAATACTCTTTTCTCTTTTAAATTAGCAGCTGAATAATAAGGATCTCTACTTTGTAAATGTGCTCCTCCAGATTGTACATTAACTATAGTTGTTACTGTACCTACTGATGCGTCCCACTCTAACCAAGGAAATACATTTGGATCTGGTACTACAATAAACTGTCCTTGATAGTTTAGTTCTCCAAACTGTTCCCAGTATATTGTAAACCCTGTTCCTGGATTATCTAATATATCTCCTCTAACAGAATTTATATCCTGTGGAAATTGATAACTATTATTATTTTGCCATACAATAGCTGATCCTTGTGTTAAATCACTTGCATCTTCATACATTATAATTGAATCTGCAATTGAAGAGTTGTTATTACAAACAAATGCATCTAAAGAAATAGTAAAAAATAATAAAGGTGTAGGTTCATTTAAAAAATAATCTACTTCAGTACAGGTATTATTTCTGTGTACTCTAGCTAATGTATTAACTAGATATAAATAATCAGGAGGTAAAGTAAAAGTGTCAATTTGAAATTTAGCTCCTAACACTTCTTTAAAAAGTGTAGGTGCTTCATATTCTCTTACTAATGATCTTAAATCATCAATACGTTTTTGTGACTCCTCAAATCCTTTTCTATATTTATTATTCTTACCATATTTAGTATTAATAAATCTTATCATAGACTTATTTAATTCTATATCTATTTCTTGTGGTAAAAGCAAATCAGCTTGGAGTGAATTTATTTTATCCACTCCTTGCTGTATTGCTAAATGCATTTCTTGTACATTCATATTATACTAATGCTAATTCTTTAAGTTTAGCTCTCATTATTGTTAGTGTTCCAGAGTTCTTTTTATCTTTTAAGTAGACGACTGCATTATCCATGTTTTCGCCAAGTACTTCATCAATATAAATTATCTGGTTTCCTATTTTTCTAAGAACTCCAGCTGTTACCATTTCTTCAATCTCAGCTTTTAGTTCTAAATTTTTATCTGTAGTAATTCTTACAAACTTCTTTGGATTTGAATTTTTAATTTCATATAAAGAATTTTCTATTTGATCTGCTGTCATTCTATCAGGATTAACATTAGATAAAAGTCTTAAAACTCTCTTCATGTTTTTAGCACTAGAAGATAATTTAATAAATTCTTTATCTGCATCTTTCTTTATTTGTATTTCATTGTTTCTAGATTTATCTTCTCTTGTTAAATCTTGAATATAAAATCTTTTATTAAAATCAGCATCCATTTCATTTTTAGTCATAGCTACATGAGGATGTTTTAATGCAAATCTATATTTAATATAGTCTACTATTTGTAGAGGCATATCATTATCATCCGTACCTATTTCTAGTTCTACCCCAGTAAATCCTACAGGAATTGTCATTTCTGCCCAGTATTGTTTAGAATATTTAGGCCAATCAACGTGATCAGGATTAACATCTAAAATACCTTGCATGTATTTCTTTTCTTCTTCAGGGGTAAAAGGTTTTAAAGGTTGTCTATTTACATAAACACTACTGAGTTTGGATACGGCCTCAGCTCTTACCGCTTTAGGCAAATGGTTTAATATTTCCTTTTGTCTAATTGTTATTTTTTTACTCATAATTCAGTTCTTTTTTTTAAGGTTAAGTTGTTAGGATATAAAGAATAACTCTCCTAACTGAGTTAGATTAAAGACTAAAGTCATGGGGAAATTAATCCCCACAACCTTAATCAAAAACCAATATATAGACGCAAATTAATGCCTATGTTACGATGCTGTGCACGTAATATCAATAGATGTGTCAAATCTTCTTAACACAATACCTGCTGTCTTTAACATGTGCACAGACGCCCCGTCAATGTCAGATGCTCTAGCATCAGATCCTGAGAATCCTCTAGGGACTACAGATCCAGCTACACACCATCTCATTGCCTCACGACCTTTCTTAGAAATCATTTGAAGGTTATTTTGACCATCATAATTTGATTGATCAACAAATACCATTCTGTAAGACTCTAAAGAGTATCCTGTTGTAGGGTGTTTTGCACGAGCTTGCGCCACGGCACCATGATCAAAGATTGGTAATTTTACCACGTTGATCGTGTGTCCATCTACATGCTCATAGGTAGTGAAGTATCCAGTTAATCCTAGGTTACGTCCTGAACCTGTGATAAATCTGTTTTCTCCTCCCACTTTAAAAGTATTATTTGAAAAGTGGCTTTTAAGAGCTTCATCAAATTCTCTTGCTCCTCCTGTTCCAGTATATAAAGTTACTTGTTTAACAGAAGCATCAGTCATTCCGTAGAATAAGTCTCCGATGATGTTCTTAAGTTTTGTCTCAGTCATTGTAGAGTAAGTGTCAGTGTTGACGATTTGCTCTAAAAGACCAGGACCTACGATTACAGGTTGTCCATTTTCATCTTTCATGAAAGTATGTCCGTTTGCATCGTATGTTTTTTGACCGTACCAGTAGTACAACTCACACTCTTCTTTAAAGTCAAGCATGTGTAGGTACTCTTCGTAGTCCATCCAAAGTTTAGTAGTTCCGCTTCCTTTAGTTGGTAAAGAAAATTCTGCTACAAAATCTTTAGCGTTTCCAGACATGTGGTAAGATTTTCTAACCGTAGTTAGTTTGTTTCTTACTTTACCTGGAGTTTCCCAGTTAGAAGCATTACCTCTAGAGAAGTCAACTCCTACAGGTGCATACATTTGAGCCCAAAGTGCTCCCGCTACCGCATCAGCTGCAGGTAAAGTTGCTGAAGCTACAGGGTTAACTAACTGTAGTGTATACTTGTATGAAGATCCCCCAGCTACTTGCTCAGGTGCTTTCATTATACGTGCTTGTGCCCCTGATTGAGATACTAACACATATGGGAATACGAAGTGTTTGTCAGGAAATTCTAATTCGAAAGAAGATCCACCCAAACCTAAGTTTGCGTTTGCATTTGCTGTTGCCACTGGTCTCGTTCTTAATCTATGTGTTGCCACACGATACTCATACTCTAATCGGTCAATAGACTTAGTGTTACCAACTCCTTCTGTTAAGAAAGATAGTGGGAATCTTTTATCGTCTTTTCCTGCTAAATGAGTAATAATTGGAGACAGTTCAGTAGGCTTAGTCAACAATGCATTTGCTAGACTGTTCATATCAGTCATTTGCGAATCATTGTAAAACGTCTTTTGAACGCTTATATTTGTTCCATTTACTGCCATTTTATTATAAAATTTTATAGGGTACCTATTTCCCTGTTAAGGTATGTCTTTAAATACTGAGATCTAAATTATCTAAATCAAAACTTTTCTTTCGTGTTGATCTTTTACGAGCACTTCTTACAGTCTCTTCGTTTTGAGTTATTTTTTGTCTCAATGTTTTCGTAGCCGTTGTCTTTGCTTTCTTGTTTATAATATTCTCTAGATTAAATCCTTTATACATTAAATAATCTATAGCTAATTTTACATCCATTTCAGCTTCAGAGTGATCTAAATCACGCTGTGTGTAACCTTCTTTAGTTACCGGCTTCGAGAGATAGTTAAAGAATTTTGTTTTTTCTCTTTCTGGAACTTGCAATCCTGCAAACTCTTTTGATTCTTTAATTGTCTCTTGAACTCCATTCCAAAACTCCATCTGCTGTTCTTGTTGCTTTTGTAGTTCTGCTTTTTGTCGTTCTACTAATTGCTCTTTTTCCTGTGCTTGTACTTTACCTAAAGCTTGTTTTGCTGCTTCTGCTTTTTTAAATAATTTACCAGAATCTTCATAATCTTCTAGCATTTCTTTGATAAAGTCTCCGTCATGTCCTTTCTGTGTAAAATAATCTGCAAGAATTGCTTTTTGACTTCTTGAGTCATCTTCTGCAATATCCATTTGATTATAATCTAAAGTAGGATCAAAAGCTTTCATAAATTTTTGAGATTCTCCTCCAGCTAATACATACTCCATATGTTTTTTAACTAATGGAAATTTCTCAAGAACTTCATCAATTCTTTCGTCTGCCATTTGAGAAGCTATATCTTTAGTCATTGCTGTTAATCCTTCTGCTGTATCATCATACTCACCTTCATAACCTAAGCTATCTAGTATTTCTGATACAACTGTAGAATCTTCAGTAGATTCAACTTCTTCATCATCAGACTCTTCTTTTACATCTTCTTCCTCCTCGTCTTCTACTTCTTCCTCAAGCTCCTCTTCCTGATCATCAATATCTTCAAGTTCAGCTTGTGGTTCTTCTTGTACTTCTTCTTTTTCTTCAGCTACTTCTTCGATAGGTTCTACCTCAGCAACTGTGTCAACTCCATCACCTCCAATGACATCATCAAAGGTAATATCGTCTAATTGTATTTTTTCATTTGGGTCCATATATATATTGTTTTAATTTACAAATTTAGTATTTAATTTAATTGGTTTTTACTTTTCTATATTTTTACTTTTCTCTTTATTATATAGCACTTACTATACATATCTGCTTTTATATCCTCCAGTTCTAGCTACTTGAGTTTTATTATTATCATTCATAGCTATCTCATTAAAATACATTTTAAATTTAGGTAATGATTCTTTTTTTTGTTGGTCAAATAATTCTTGCAATTTTTCTAGTTCAAGATCATACTTTGTATTTAATTTATCATTTACACTTTTAAATATGTTATCTAAAATTTTAGAAGCTCTTTTCTTTTCACGTTTACTACCACTGTTAAAGTCATTTACTAATGATTTATAATCATTATATTTTTGTCTATCTTTTAATTCACTTTGACTGGTGTTAAATATA
>Ga0208919_1000977_pt1 | contig 17492 bp, 39 predicted proteins | sample 4_EtaG_FD_184076 | JGI IMG/M metagenome (GOLD analysis project Ga0208919, IMG submission 184076) | Marine viral communities from the Subarctic Pacific Ocean - 4_ETSP_OMZ_AT15127 metaG (SPAdes) (version 3) | ecosystem: Environmental > Aquatic > Marine > Oceanic | place: Pacific Ocean | collected...
TTATAACATTAAAAAACAAAGATAAAGATAAAGTAAAATTTCTGGGATATAATAGACCAGTCAATAAAACACTTGTGAATAAATTGAAAGAAAGTATGAAGGAATATGGTGTGCTTTCGGCATTAACCGTGTACGAAAGTGATGATGAATGTTTACTAATTGACGGGCAGCATCGCTGGACTGCTGCTTGTGAGTTGGACTTGGACATGCCTGCCATCAGTATCGGTTGGGACGCTATGAAAGCAATAGTCGAGTTGAATACCATACAAGTCAATTGGACCATGGAAAACTTCGTCGATTTCTTTGCATCACATTCAGACCCTACTATTAACAAAGCGTATGGTGCACTCAGGGAAAAGAAACAAATTCATGGTAAGAAACTAACTTACTCTTCGCTTGCTAAGATTTATGGTAAGCCTTTCGGAGGTACTTCCTTTAAACAAGGTAAGTGGCGACTGACAGATTTAGAAAGAGGAGACAAGTTCATTTCATATTTGGACGACATAGTACAGTATTTACCCTATGCTTACAGTGCAAGATTCATCTATGCATATACTGATGTGGCTTTCCACAAAGGTTATGACCACAGTAGGATGATGAAAAAATTAGCACAAGAGCATGGGGTATCGCTCATTACATCAAGTAATCCGAGTAACTATGGCAAGATGCTCACGAAGGTTTACAACTATCGTCAGTCAAAAGACTTAGTCATGTTCAAAGCAGGTTGGATTTAAATGAACGCAGAAGAATATGAACTATACACATTACAAATGGACATGTTCAATGCTTGGTTTACACGCCCCTTTCCACTCACCGGCGCAGCATTAGAAGAGTGGGCTGAGAAATATGTCAAACCATACATGGACAAACTTTGCTACAAGAAGCACGGCCCAAGAGGTCATCCTGATTTTGACGATGAATATCAACAGCAACTATTGGAGGAGGAATGAATATGATACAGACAAGGCACGGAGAAGCGACGCTACTATGGATAGCGGAGAACAAAGACGGACAGATGGAAGTGGTTTTCCAAATCGAAGAACCAAAAGGTTTCGGTTATAAAAGACCAACAAAGAATAGGGACTGAGAAAAATGAAACAAGAAGAAGAATATGAAGAGATACTAAACCAAGTGATTGATGTATTAGAGGGTGGTGATGTTGCCCTTGACTTTGAGGAGTATTCACCATCGGCTGCCACAACCATCCGTATCATAGCCAGCATAGCAGGTAATGCTCTGGATGGTATAAGAGCGATAAGAGAATTGAACGATGCAATTCAACACTTAGTAGACTCATACTGTTGAAAGTTTTAGAACACAGATAGACGGAGAGGAATAAACATGACAACACTATGTGACATATGCCACAAAGAACCAGCACTACCTAACTTCAAGGTATGCCAAAAGCACCACGACCAAATCATAAGTATGCGTAAAGCACTACTTGACACGGAGGAATGAGCATGACAAACTGTACAGGATGTAACGAACTGATTGACGAATACCCAGCAGGGTCTTACGGGGGAGACTGGTATGCCTCATGTAACATATGCGAATGGCATTGTGAGGGAGAAGGACACAGTAGTATCAAGCAAGGCCTCACACTTGAGGAACTTGTAGCACACAAGAAGAAACTCAATTGGCTACACGAAGACTTGCACAACCTGAGATACAAGTTCACAAAGAAATACAAGATGACTACTCACGAATCAACAGACAAGGATGGTAACAAGACCATGCTTGTGATGTATCACGAAGATGATGCCACTTGGCGGCAACGCCTTGAGGAACTAATCTCGACTGTGAGAGAAATGAAACAAGCACTGATTGAAGAAGAGGAATAAATATGAGACACGGATTTACTACAATGGAAGAGATAAGAAATGGCATGGAGAACATGCTTGACGCTGAAACAATGATGAACCTTACGGGTTACAAGGACTGGGCTTACACCACTGACGTAGCACAAGAACTGATTGACACAATAGACGATACGAATTACTGTAAGGAAACAATCCTTTGGGCATTCGACTATGCCTGTGGTGGAGTATGGGAGTTCGACAAGAGTGCCCTTGCTATACTGATTGACGCTTGGCTAATAGATGATGAGGAATGAATATGACATGGATAATGAATGGAACAAATGTAACGCTAGACTACCACAAGTTGGACGAACTATTCTCTGAACCAGAGAAGGAACCATACGTGATAGACGACGAAAGAGAAGCACACGAAATGAATGCCAACATCTTTGTTGTCATGCGTGATACTTTTCTCAGTGGATGGGGTCATGCGCCCTCGTCTTCTATCTTCGTGGTTGCTTGTCCAAGCATCAGCATCGCTGAACAAGTCGCTTACCATGCAGAGAACCGACGCACTGATATGAAGTACGTCACGATAAGAAGAACACCCACGCTGATGAAGGCACTTGTATCTCGCAGACTCTCAGACGGTGACCACGTAAAGGTCATCGGGGTCAACCCACAATGGTGCGGATGGCAGTGGAGCGAACACAACGAAGAACAACTCAAACAACTATGGAAGGAGGAATGAAGAATGACAATGAATAAACAAGAAAAGAAAGAACACATGAAGAACAAAGACAAAGCGAACCGTGAGAATTGGTTCAAGAATCTGGCAGAGGGTATCAAAGGAGACAAGGTTCCTTGGCGCAAGCCTTGGGTCGCCGGTGCTGGAAGTAGCATACCTGCCAACCTAAAGAGCAAGAAGCACTACCGAGGTGGCAACGCTGTGAGCCTGTGGTTCACTGGGCTACTCAGTGGTTGGACTGACCTACGATTCGCAACACGCAAGCAACTCAAAGAAGCAGGCTACTCAATCAAAGGACTGACAAACGGAACTGGTTTCCATGTCAAGTTCTTCAAGCGTGGCACATACGAGAAAGAGAATGATAAAGGTGAGATTGAAATCAAACAGTCCTACCTCACACGATGGTATGAAGTCTGGTGTATCGAACAGTGTGAGAACTACGAGCCACCGAAGAAAGATGAATCCATCGAGCCTGTGCCTGAGCATGAGATGATGGAGAGGTTCAACAAATACATTGAATCACAGAAGGCACTCACTCACAAGCGGGGCGGCAGGCGTGCGTTCTATAGAAAGAGCGAAGACCTTATTCAAATGCCCAAGCACGAAGACTTCACTTGCCCACTGGGAGAAGTGATGACAGCATTCCACGAAGCGGTACACAGTACAGGTCACCCGACCCGCAACGACAGGCCGCTTGGTAATGGGTTTGGTTCATCGGCCTACGCCTTTGAAGAACTCATCGCTGAACTCGGTAGCCTTCTTGTTACCATCACACTCGGCGGAGAGTTCCGACCAGAACTTGTCATGGAAGAGAATGCTAACAGCGTGGCTTACTTACAGTCATGGCTCAAGGCATGCAAGGAACAAGACAGCGCACTCGACAAAGCGTTCCATGAAGCACAAGCAGCATGCGATTACATTATCAAAGCAATAGAAGGAGACGATGAAGAATGATTGACACAGACAAATACGGAATGACATACGAAGAATTACTTGAGAGGTTCAGCAACCTTTCAGTTGATGATTACAAGGAACTGCTCGCAGAGATTCAACGCTGTCGCATGATAGCGACACAGTGTCTCGTAGCGATTGATGTTGGTGGAGACATACGGTCAGGTACACTCGAAATGATTGAACTGAATCTAAAACTATTGTTGGGGGAAGAGTGAATGATTAAATTGAAACACACTATGAGATGTGAAGACTTTGAGAAAGCAATCGACGAAGGCTTGGTTATACAAACAGACACAAATTCCCAAATCAAATACCGCATTGAAGGCACAGGTATTTGGTGGACTGAATGGAATCACCGTGGTACTATTAAGAAACTACTGGAAGCAGGGCAAGGTGGTGCCGCTACCATCATGGCGAACGTGGTATCACAGGATAACCACCTCAGACGTAGACACGCTTTACTTAGATACGAACACGACAAGTTGAAACAGTCGGCTCTTGATACAGGATTAATCAAACGTAACGGAAGACCTTGTGGTGAATGCAAATCAACTAACACTGAAACAGAAGGGCAGACACATTACGTTGAAGGTGGGTATGCTCAGGCTTGGTCAAGACAATGTTTTGACTGTGGACACTGTGAAGCCGGAGGTGACAGATTTTGACAATAATGATATACACAAAGAAAGAGATAAGATATGACGAAGACTATAGAGAACTTGTAACAAACAATCGTTTCTTGTTCACTGAGAAGGATGCTATATGCGAGCAAGTGGCTGAACTAATTACTGATAGGTTACACGCCGAAGAACCCCATACATGGAACTGTGCCGGTGGTGAATACTTAGTTGAACCTACTTACGCAAAGGCTTGCATGTGGATGAACATCCTTGCTAGTAAAGATATGAAGAGATTGTTACATGTCTTTGATGAATCGAAAGATTATATTCTTGGCAATCTACCTAGCATGCCGCACAAGTGGATTAGGTATGTAGATGAGGACGGGGATAAACAAGTAATCTGTCAGAACTATGACAGCATGTGTAGCACTAAGTTCGGTGGCAAAGAACAACAAGCCGCACATGAAGAACTACCTTACTGGGAAGCAGTAATAGATAACCTACCAACCATACTCAAAGAATCAAAACTTAGAACTATCGACGCACACTTTCAATGGAATGACACTGACCATTTTGGGGGTTACATTCACAATATCCATATCATCAATAATGGACTTACGATAAGTGATTTCAATACTGATAAATTCAAGGCCGTCAACAAAACAATTCGTACTTATGAAAGTGAAGAGCATGAGAAAGAATGGGAGAGATACTGTGCGTCTGAACAATACAAGGAGGACAGGGAAGAAGAAGCAGAACGCAGGGCTGAACTCCAAACTGCTATGGGTGAGGGTGGCTATACTTCTTACGCTGACAATGGTGATGGTACATACTCCATGTGGAGATGACAAGGATGATGGAATACTTTCCAAGAGGTGACAAGCATTACCTCAAAGATAACATCAACCATCTGGTTGTACGCAAGGAACTCTTCAAGCGTTTCAAATCTAAAGGATGGACTACACGCACAACAGATGATGCCGAGTGGATTAGTACAGACGAAGGCTCGCAGGCAGATGAGTTCGTCAAGCAGATGCACCGAGCGTCAATAGACTACCCGCATCTATGTGAGTCCACATATATTGCTCAAGAGTTTGCACATGCTATTGATGCCGTCGCACTTAAGGCACGGCAGACAGGGACTATCATCAAATCAGAATCAGATACGCTGGAGGCTCTGACAACTCTAGGCTACGAAGTACGAGAGACTAGCCCGAACTGTTTCGAGTTGATGATGAGTGATGATGATTTCAAAACGGTGACTGAAAAGTTTCGGTTATAAAAGACCAATAAAGAAGAGAGGTTGAGAAAATGAATGATGAATATACATTGAAGATAAGAATAGAAACAGATGAATGGATATATGAAGAATACACGGAGGCTTGAAAATGACTACTACTAGCCCATTTGGAAAAACAAGAGCACCTTTTTATATTCAGCATACGGAAACAAGGAGAAGGAGATTGGCTGAATGGGACGAAATCCAATGTTATCAATGGCTCAGACCATCAGGGTTAAATGCCTATAACAGACTTTCAATTGCTCTTTTTGGTGCTGAAAAAAATACTTTAGGCGAGGTTGATTATGAATCATACTTCGCTGAAAAGGGCTGGGAGATTGATGATATTATCAATTGGAAGCCAAACATGGAGGCTTGAAGATGAAGGTTATATCACTACGAATAAAGACACACAAAGATGGAGTACCTAATAACATTCATGCGGTATTTGATGACGGGCAACATCTAACATTAGACTACCAACGCACATGGAGACAGTGCTTCGCTAATCTAAGTAACAAAATCTTTGAAGATGCGGAGTTTTTACGCCATGTTAAAGCGTTTAAGTCATCAGGTAATTGGAACACAGTAACAAAAGAAGATTGGGCTAATGTATGCTTTGCATACCGAAACGAGATGGAGGCTTGAAAATGAACAAACTAGAAGAGAAAAGATTAGAGAGACAATTGAGAAACGGAGACGGAAAAAGAATGGTAGCATGGAACGCCTACTTGGTGGATGACATCGGCGTTATCTGGTGCATGGTGCATGAAGATGATGCGGGGTACAAACCAATGACAGGTAAAGGCTTACTGTCTTCGCCGTGGTATCTCGCATACAAATCCAGTCACACCGACGAAGATGGAAAGGTGGACTACAAGTCTATGTTTGAAGCAGCCGAGAAACTCGTCGACAAGTACAACTGGGATAACGGTTACACGAAGAAGGAAGTTGACGAAGTGGTGACATCATCAATCAGAGCATCGAACTTGAAAGTATGAATAAAAAGGAGGAAAAGAATATGAAAGAAACAATGAAGAATATGAATGAAGAACAAAAGCAAGAAATCCGTGAGTGGTTGATTCGTGGGGAGGGCCACAGTGTCGCACCCATGAACTACTACACGGACATGGGACTACCGACATCGTTCCTTGAACCAATGGTCAAGCGAACTTGGTCGAACTTTGTACAAGTGCCCAAGGGCATCACCAAGATTGGTGAAGATGAAGTGAGCGGTCAACCCATCGGTTGGGCTGCTGACAAAGAGCGATGGGTTTTCTTGCTCACACCAGAGCAACAAGAGAACAATTACATCGAAGTTAGATGGAGTACAAACATCACATCCAGTCGCATCAAGCAAATATGGGCTGACTCTAGTGAGAGAAGTGAACACTTAGAAAACAAACTCGACGAGCATGACGAGGATTACATCAACTATCTTAAGAAAGAATACGACGTGCACCCTGACGCCAATTATTGGTCTTACAAATACAATGAAGAATATTACAATTACAGAATCGAATTCAAAGTACCAATCGTACCCAAAGTCAATTGGGAAAATGAACACGTCGCTTTCGATGTTGAAGAGAAACAAGGTCACTTCCTTGTCAAGTACGATGGCACAAAGCGCACTGATTTCATCAATGGAAACAAGGCTGCTTGGCATCGCAAGAATGCATCGAAGAAACCTATCACCAAGAAGGCAGCAACTGAGTGGGTTCGTAAACAACTGGATGAAAGTCCAAGCATCTCTACCATGTTTGGTAGGCTCGACATCGATTTCAAAATCGACGGTAAGCGAAGACCAATCAAGGACATCGCTCAAGACTACTGGCAACAAGACCGAGACGAAATAGAGTTCCACAAAAAATCTATAGAACGTATTACTGCGACTTGTCCAGACATTATCGAATTCATCAAGAGTACAAAGAACGTACCTATCGGTTGGATTCACGAACGGTTTCAACCGATGGGTTACACGGATGTCATGTGGAACAACAACTTCATGATGCCGTGGGTCGATGGTATTAGTTCTACTAGAGTCATCGCAGCACTAGCAGATTCACTTGGCGTTGACCTCACTGAGCATCAAACACTTGGTCGTGGTTCAACGGCTAGAGCATACGGCAAAGCCGTACTCAATTACCTTGAGGAAGAATGTGACTTCGCACAATTATGTAAAGCATGAGGAGGAATGAATATGGTAATAGAAGTAGGAGATAAAATAAAACCGGAAGACGATAGAGAACGCAAGGCGATGACTGACGATGAGGTAGGTCTCGTCAAAAGATTCAACTGGGCGTTGCATATAGGTGACAGTGGTAGTAGTGGAGAGAAACAATTAGTAAAGTTAATTCGCACTATAATTGAATCAGGAATGACCACCGCTGCGATTGGAAAATTCGACCCCGATTATGCTCGACGAGTCTGGAACTTGTTAGACAACAAGGAGTTACTCAACGCCCTCGCCAGAGAATACTGGTGGGGAGAAGACCACATAGATTTGGAGAACGGTGAGATACTGTTGTCAAAGAAATGCTACGGTTTATCCGGTTCATACGAAGGTGATGAAGAATGAGTTTTGAGCCAGCAGAAAATGGAAAGATGATTTACTTGATGATGGTACACTCTGGATTCTTAGAGGGTGAACTAACCGAAGAGGAAACGCAAATGGTATTGAAAGCGTTAGAGGTGAAGAAGAATGATTGACACAGACAAATACGAAGGACACAACATGCACCGAGCGTTGCTTGATGTAGGTGAGGACTACAACAATTGGGACGCCTTACAGGACATGGGCTTCAACGATGAAGCACGACAACTCATAGCAGACGCACCACTTCTCTTGGCAGAAGTCGAGAGGTTGCGTGAGCAATTGAAAGAAGCAAACGATGTTATCCAATACGCTCTTGAAATGTCAAGTGATGACGATTCAACAAGGGTGTTTGAGGATTACTTAGAGGTGATTGAATGATTGACACAGACAAATACGAAGGAGTCAGAACACCGTTTGGTATTGTACCGAAGGAGGACATACTCAAGATGTTAGAACCAATAAGAGAGCGAGATAATAAAATCGCAGAACTTGATGCAGAAGTCGAGCGGTTGCGTAAGCAGTTGCTAAGAGGTGTAGAAATGATGAACATGACACCTGACCAAACAAAGGAAGCCCGTAGAAATAGAGCGAAACGATTTGAGCGAGAAGTAAGGGAGATGATTGAATGAGTGACTTTACTTACAACAGAAGTTGGGAACAAATTGAAGACCTACTCAATAAAGTAGTAGCCGAGAGAGCGATTCACAAGCGAGCAATCAACGACCCGAAGACTTCGATGAAGGCGAAGGCGCAACACATGAGAGACTACAAGGGATTGCAGGGAGCGTCTTACGCTTTGCGTTGGGTGCTTGGAGACAGAAGAATGTCAAAGGCAAAGGTACTGGGAGTGGAAAAATGAAATGGATAAAAGGAATAAACTATGAAGTAGAACATGATTGGGAAGCAGAACTTCCTTACGGACTGGGGGCAGATGCAGTAATGACAGTGCAGTGTAGTAACTGCGGCATGAGATTAGTTCTGAACGTGTGGTCTGACAACAGGGACATACTTGTTGAAGACGAAGGCGACGGCTCGTGCAACGAGGATGATGAAGAATGAAATGCCGACGCTGCGAGAAAGTAAGTAACCACTTACATCCTAAACATGGCTTCTGTCTACCGTGTTGGAAGATACAGAAAGCCAGCACAGTGAAGAATCCATTTACTAGAATCGATTGACTGAGAACTTTCAGTTATAAAAGACCAATAAAGAATAGGAGATGAACAAAATGAATATGAAAGAATATGAAAAACAAGCAAAGGAGTTGGCAAAGCAAGCCCATCGACTTGAAGCCACCATGCTTACACTAAAGGCATTGGAGTCTTGTGTAAGAAACGGCGGTCACAAGTTTGAGTTCTGGGCTGATGATGCAGACAACTGGGCAAAGATAGGACAGGTACAAGTGCAATGTTCTGTCTGTGGCTGCGAGGCTATGCTCAAGGGTGCTGACTTGTTCTTTAGAGAAGAGAACGAAGAAGGCTGGGGCGACCTAGCAGGTAAGAAACTCAAGGACATAGAGGTGGATGCCTCTTCTCAGCCTCCCGAAGAGGAGGAAGTCGTTGAGGAAACATCGCCTGCGAAAAAAGCAGAGATGTATGAAAAAGATGAGAATGGAACATACCATGTAAATGTAGAAGAAATAATGAAAAGAAAAAGGGAGAAATGAATATGGCAATAGAAGGTACAAGAAAACAATTAGAGCGAGAAGGTATAGTTAAGAAGCGTGAAGGCGATGATACTGAGTATTTCAGAGAGTGCATAGGTCGTCGAGGCACATGGCAAGAGTTCATGATAACACCGATGCAAGGTGTCATCCTCGACATGTTTTATGACGCAGGAGAGAAAGTCAACGATGCAATCAAAACTATGACTCCAAAGGGCTTACTTTGTGACGAGACGAGAGTCGCTCATATCCTCATGGGTAAAGAGTGGTACATGGGTCACGCAACAACTGGCGTATACAGATACATACACAAAGAAACCAAAGAAGTAGGGTTCCGTGTCAGTTGGTACAACCGTGATAAATACGATAACCAATATTTCGACAATATTTTGCAACAGGTACTATTACAAGAAGTTGATGACAAAGAAGTGCTGGCAGACATCAGGAAAGCCATCAGGCAAATGAAGACCGAGGCAAGACCTTGGCTCTATACTCCTGAAGAGAAAGGGCACTACGCTCTTAAATGGTGGGGTCGGATTGAAAGCATCAAAGAGAGAAAAGGTATCAAAGCAGAGAACGAAGAGATGGTCGGCACTGTCAAGAATGGCTGGGAATTTGTAAAAGAAGGCTACCATAATTTCCAGTGGAAACCATTGTATCGTTTGAAACTTTACTCTGTGACTTGCGACAACAGGAGAATCGCTACCTTTTACACCGAAGCAGATGCAAACAATTTACTTTCCCAACTCAAAGGTAACTTGGTTAAGATGGCCTACTTCTACGATGTTGCAGAAGAATACTATGAAGTCAAACTTAATCCAACCGCCGACCCTGAGTGGTACACACCTTGGAAATATGTGACTTTGCACATGGAGAACAAACTACCAACAATGTATACCAATCACATTCACGGTTACATCACCAACGTATCTCAGTTTGGTGATTACACAAAGCGACCATTGAAACTATTAGCAGAGGTGAAAGAGTGAACTTTGACGAACAAAGATTTAGACAAAGAATGATGAAATTAACAAAGAGAGAATTGATTGATAGAATGCTCAACATGAAAGCATTCATTGATGATTTAGTTGAAGAGGTGTAAGAATGAAAAGAAAATTAATTATTGGACAGAACATGAATTTGGATATTGAACTCGTTATCAAAGATGACGTGCATCAGTGGTGGCAGGTGACGGGTGTACACCGTGCTAACGCTGTGAAGCAAGGAGACTTGGTGAGGCACACACTAAGGGGTTGGGAAGTTTTCAGAACTCTCGATGCTACCTCACCAGTCTCCGTCTTCCCAACGAGATGCCAACTCCAACCGATTGACGAGGAGGAATGAACATGAAGAAAACATACACAGTTACAGTCACCTACACAGGTGAGATAGAAGCAGAAGATAAAGAAGAACTTGAAGAGAAGTTGTGGGTGGTTCACAAATTGTTTGGCGAACCATACGAGGACTACTTGTTTGAGGTTACGGAAGTTGAGATAGAGGAGGAATGAACATGCACAACTATCCTGATGGAATGGACTGGCAAGCATTCGATGACTACACTGACCCTGTAGTTGAATGCTGTGACCGCAGAGTATCTGATTGTAACTGTCCTGAGTGTGACAAGTGCGACAGAGTTTACGGCGAAGACCACGAGTGGGGAGAGATTCCTGAGACAGGAGAGATAGTGTGCAGTGGTTGTTATGAAAATTACAAGGAGGAGAAAGAAGATGAGTGAAAAGAAATGGAAAGTAAGAGTTGAGTTCGATGCAATTGTATATGCAGACAACGAAGTAGATGCAATGGAACATGAAGAACTATTTGACAGGGTAAACATTCTGTACATAGAAGCAGAAGAGATGGAGGAATGAAAAATGTCAGGACAATACAGACGAACGGCGATTGCACTAAGCGTAGCAAGAAAAGAATTGAAGAAACTTACGGCGATGTTAGAAGCATGCCACGAGGCAAACCTACTCAGGATGCAGGCATTGAAAGATGCAGGTATACCTGACCCAGTAACAGAAGGTGAAGAAGAATGAAAGGAAAATTAATTGCTACTGTAAAATGGAATGAGGATGGTACTTGGACAGTTGTTCATGACCCAATCACTGGGGGCGAGGAAGAATGAGTGAAAAGCCTGTCAATTGGATGCTTCGCAATTTAATGTTCGATGAATGCATCGAGGCAGGTATCGGAGAACAGATAGCATACTACGCTGCTATGGGTTTTATGCTGAAAGAAGCGGGGATGTGGTCACCACCAACGCAAGGGCCATACGCACACATATTAAATGGGAGTGAAGAAGAATGAGAAAAGAAACATCTTACGAGTGGGTCTTCAATCACAATGGAAATGGTAAGTGGCTCAGACTAGCAACCAAGTGTCCTAGATATTCAAGTAAATACTACGAAGGGAAGAGGGTATGATGGAGACAGTAACAGTCGAGATGTACAAAGACCAATACGGTAAACGTGTTGGCTTACGGTACAGATATAATCCTGACACCAATCAGGTACTCAAAGAAAGACTTGGCTTTCCCAAGTTCAAGTGGGACAGTGAGAAGAAACTCTGGAGTGTACAGGCTTACCCACAAGTGGTAGCAGAAGCATGCGAGATACTCGATGAGTTGTCTTACGACACCAGTATCATCAGAACCTATGTACAAGATTTACCTGCTGCTCCAAGACAAGACTGTTGGACAAAGGTAAAGCGCACACGATTGTATTTACACTGGCCCTTCATACCTGACGCTGAACTCAGAGACTCGGTACGTCTGGCTGTCAGAAGTATCAGTGGTCGTAAGTTCCATGCCGAAGAGAAGTGCTGGTCGATACCTGTCGCTCAGGCAAGAACCTTGTATGGTTTGTTGAGTGACATCTACTCACCGCTTGCTGATGCTATTGTTGAGAACGAACAAGTCAGTGAAGAAGTCGAGAAAAGTATTGAACGAGTAGAGATAAGTGGTGCTGCTGAACTTTCAGATAAAAGAATGGAAGAAGTCAGTCAACTTCTGAAAGGTAAGTTCCCCGAAGGTCTTGACCTCTATCCGTTTCAAAAAGTCGCAGTCGCCTTCGCCAACATGAGCCAAGGTCGATGTTTGATTGGGGATGAAATGGGAATTGGAAAAACGATTTCGACTATTGGTTATGCAGCCATCCATCCTACAGACAGACCGGCAGTGGTTGTCTGTCCAGCAAACGTGAAGTTCAATTGGAAAAAGGAATTGAACAGATGGCTACCTAACGAAGAAGTGCAGGTAGTTGAATCAGGAAAACAAGAAATCGAAATGACGGATTTCGTAATTATTAATTATGACTTGATGCACAAGAAGCAAGATGAACTCAGAGCAATCGCTCCTAGACTCGTGATTCTTGACGAGAGTCATTACATCAAGAACTCAGGTAGTAAGAACAAGCCTGTACAAAGAACGGTAGCAACCATCAACGTCGCACGTTCGACACCCAAGGTGATTGCATTGTCAGGTACGGCGATATCGAGCAGACCGAAAGAGTTCTTCAACACACTCAATCTCATGAGGCCCAATCAGTTCTCATCGTTCTGGGACTTTGCACAGAGATACTGTGACCCTTACCATGATGGATTCGGTTGGAACTTCGACGGGGCATCCAACATACTTGAACTCAATGAGAGGACTCGTGACTTGTGCATACGTCGTCTCAAGAGTGAGGTGCTTCCCGAACTACCTCCGAAGACTCGCACATTCATACCAGTGCATTTGACAAAGAAAGAGAGAAGCCCATACGATTCAGCACAGGACAGTTGGTATCAGAGAATCGACAGTTACTACATGGACGGTGCTCCTCTTCCAAAGGGTATCATGCTGAACATGATTACAGACCTAAGACATATCTGTGGTCAAATCAAAGTCAACCACGCAGTCGATTGGCTCAGTGAATATCATGACCAGACTGGTAAACCCATCGTCGTGTTCACACATCATCGTGATGTACTTGCTCGGATGGCAGAGAAGATTGAAGCAAAGGGTATGAAAGTGAACACCATATCTGGAGACACAAATTCAAAGAGCAGACAAGAGATAGTCGATGACTTCCAAGCGAACAACATCGATGTACTCATCTGTAATACAATCGCAGCCAAAGAAGGTATCACTCTCACTGCCGCTGACACAGTTCTCTTTATTGAAAGAGAGTGGGTTCCCACCGACGAGGAGCAAGCAGAAGACCGTGTGTATCGTATCGGCCAAGAGAGCCAGCACGTACACGCAGTCTACTTGTCAATCGCCGGTACAATTGACGAGCACTTTGACCGAGTGGTTGCTGAGAAGCGAGCAGTTGTCAAAGCCGTGCTCGACGGAGGTAACGTGGAGCAAAGGAAAGGCTTGGTCGCAGAATTAGTAAAGCGTCTGAAACAAGAAAGAGGATGGGAAATCAAATGATTGATTTTAAAGACACAGGAAGCGTAGTAGTCCATGAACGAGACGGTGATAAGTGTGTACAGTTATTTCCGAATAGCGGATACGATGTCGATGACATGTTACGTCTCTTGGATACTGGCCTTGAATCGATGAGCGATGATAGTGCTCTGACAAGAAGGAGAGGACTACTGCTCGACAACCCACGTTACAAATCAAAGGGGCTACCAATCCCCTGTGTTTTCTTATTTGAGGAGAGAGATGAATGAAGATTAACATAGAAGATATACAAGACCACGACGACCCATACTGGACTCAGAATCTCAGAGGCATGCTCGGTATGATTGACCAGATTATGCGACTTTACGGACGTGATGAAGAACGCTTCAAGAAAGGAATTACAGAGTTCATGTGGCGAGTTGTACAGAGTAACCTACCTCTTGATACCAAAGCCCGTCACGAAGACGAGTTTGAGCGGTGCGGTACATTTCCTAAGTACAAAGGTGACCCCGGTATCAGTCACCTGATTGCCGAGGCTTACCCTAGAGTGACCATTCAGACTAAACACTGGGAGGAACAACGCCGACTTGCCCAAGTTGAAGAGCAAGATTCTGGTCTTGAAGACTGAGACCTGTGTCCATTGGAGCAACTTGTCTAGGATAGAACTCTTCGGCTGATTGTATGTAAGGCTCTACAAAATCAACAAACGGTAACTCATCAATTCTCTGAGCGAGTTGCTCTGTTTGTTCTTTCGGTATTGTATAATCAGTGCCTAATCTTCTAGGTGCGCCTCTTGCTTCTAAGAATTGCTGTAGAACTTCATCAGGTACATCCGTTGGATTCTCAGCACCATAGAACATAGGGTCATGAATAACCGCTTGCCCTTCCATCGAGGGGTCACCCGTTATCGAACTAACTGGTAGACCTCTTTCCGACATGGTTTGCATCCAATTACGAGGCCCTAAGTCAGCAAGACCAAGGCCCTCTAACAACTGACCTTTCGGATAACTATCAAATAATGCACCCGCTAGTAATTTACCACGTTCGACATCTCTCCCTGTCTGTTCTTGCAGAGGGATACCTAGTTCTTGAGTAGAGATTACGTTCGGTGTACCCATACCCCTACCCTCAAACGTAGTCAAGGCTTCTTGCGGCAGTGGTTCTGTTTGTCTAATAGGTCTCTGACTAGCAAACAAGTTTGGGTACATGGTTGCCAATCTATTCAGAAGATACATATCATTGAGTGACATTCCGTGACCGACTTTGGTCACATCAGGGTCACCTTCCATACCGTACACTGCTTGATTAGCACCCATCCCAATTATTTCACCTTGACTGGGTTGAAACACGGATTTGAGAAGCATCCACGCTTGCTCAAACGCCGCATCCATGCTCTCTCATGAGCATTTTTAACTTAGTTATTCCTATTCACAGAAAGATTCACTTATAAAAGACCAATAAAGAGGAGAAAGATATATGACAGAGATAGCATTGATTGGAGAAATAGAACAAGAATGGGACAGTACAATCGAGATACTGTATTCATCAGCGGTCGACGATGTATGCTTACGCATACCAAAATACTACATCAAGCGACGAGTTGAACTACGAGACAAAGAAGTTGCCTTACTTATCACGTTTGATTCATCGAACACAAGTGAGTTTTTGTACAAGACACTCGTGGAACAACACCCTCCCCTTTTCCAAACTCAAAGGCAGATAAGCATAGCGAATGCTCTTGAGCACGGAGAGAGGGTACTAGACACAATAGAAGCGGAGGAATAAACATGGAAGAAAATGTAACACCAGAAAACGAAGTAATGACTATATTGGAAAGACTCAGAGACGGTGGCCTTTGGCAACCTGCTGGACTAGGTCTCTCTTATGTCAAAGAGGACGATAAACATGTCAAGTTGATTGAACAAGAGAACAATCCAATGAGTGCTCAGGCTAGAATCAGAATGCGTATGCTCATCGAGAGTGTGGGATGGAGTGTTGATGAGAGTGAAGTACACGTAATCGATACGAAAGATATCAGCCCGCAAGAAAGGCACATGCAAGAAATGATGATGCGTCAAGAGATTGCACAGAGTTGGAAATGCAACTGTGGTACATCGCTTGCTGTGTTTGAACTAGAGAAAGGTGTGTGGACCTTTGACGGACAACAAGAGATGACACTCCCTGACGGTGGGACTGAAACTGTCGAGCAGTGGTCAGTCGTTGTCGAGTGTCCTGTATGCGATGCCAAGGTTCCGATGGAGCCATACGACTACGGTCTTCTTGCGGGAGATGAAGCAATGCTCACTTACCGAACAAAGAAACTGAATTACGTCGCACTTGAACGCATTGATATCATCAGAAAGATAGACAGTAACGAGCATGACATTGTTGTGCTAGGTACATTTTGCCCATTCCACGGAGACATGTTACCTCCTCACGTCAGAGGAAGCGTAGTCACTTGGGAAACACTGGAGGAAGAAGAATAATGAAAAAAGTAAGATTACAAGTAGAGCCGGGTATCTATATGGTCGCCCTGTTAGTAGACGATGATGACCCCACTGAAACTTGCGAGAATTGCATGCGTCAGTTTTACAACCATCCTGACATGGCAAAGGAAGAAAGTGCTTGGTGCATCAATTGTAACGATGAAGAATACAGGAAGGATATGATAGGCACACCTGCTCTAGGGTTGTGGTCTTTGCACCAATCCAATCTAGGTAAGATAGTGAAAGTGATAAAGAGAGGCGATGATGAATGAACATATTCGTATTAGACAAAGACCCAGCGACAGCAGCAGGTTACATGGATGAAGTTAGATTGCCAAAGATGTGCGTGGAGTCAGCACAAATGATGGCTTCTAGTCTACGCCGACATGGTGCCACTGATGAGCAGTTCATCCACTACAATGTCTTGACTAAGGCTGGTAAGCCATACTTGGGGGGTTACAAATTTCACCCATGTACCCGCTGGGCGGGCGACAGTCGTGATAATTTTATGTGGTTAGCCGACCATGCCAATGAACTTTGTAACGAATATTTTCGCAGGTTCGGTAAAGTTCACGCTTGTCATGGTCCGATTGTATTTATGCGAGACATGAACATAATTGAAAAGATAATTCCTAAAGGTCCACTCACACCATTCGCACAGGCTATGCCTGATGAGTACAAAGACGATGATGTAGTCAAAGCCTACAGGTCTTACTACAAGTCCAAGCAATACAGTAAAGGCGGTGTCAGATACATTCGGGCAGACGTTCCTGAATGGTGGGAGGTGACGGCATGAGTGATGAAGATTTAACAATAGTTTGCATGGAAGCGATGAAGAAAATGACGGATAGACAGTTAGCGTGGATTATTAAACATGGCACAGATTATCTACATGACCGTTTGTATTATCTCAAAAAGAAAATAGAGCAAGGCGTGGAGGTGACGGCGTGA
>Ga0208919_1000979_pt1 | contig 17470 bp, 19 predicted proteins | sample 4_EtaG_FD_184076 | JGI IMG/M metagenome (GOLD analysis project Ga0208919, IMG submission 184076) | Marine viral communities from the Subarctic Pacific Ocean - 4_ETSP_OMZ_AT15127 metaG (SPAdes) (version 3) | ecosystem: Environmental > Aquatic > Marine > Oceanic | place: Pacific Ocean | collected...
TCTCATCTTCATCCCGTCCAAAGCTACAACTGACTTGGTTCTTTATCATGTCCCCAAATCCATTGTTCCTTAACCATGCAAATGCTGCTTCTTTTTTAGCTTCTTTAATAGATGCACCGTAATAGTTACCAACTTTTAAGTGTCTACCATCTGCAAGTTTTAATTCTGATAACCCAACTTCTGCAAAGAGGTTAGGTAAAACATTTTCTGATAAATGTTTTTTGTAATCTTTTTTAGTTTTAAGTTTGTCTTCTAAATCTTGTATTTCTTTTTCAGTGTCAGCTACATCATTAGCTACTGCACCAATTTTACCCATACTGTTATGACCCATACCTTTGGAATCATTTTTCATTTGGTCTAATAAGTCATTCATCTCTACCCCACAAATCTATTTCTATATCGTAGTACCGTTTCTCATCACGATCCCACTTAAGTATTTTAAACTTACCTCTGTTCATTTCACTGACAACCGCGCCAGCTAAAGCTATGATAGCAGGGTCACCCATCAAAAGCAAGTAGTCATCATCATTAAATGTGGATAACTCTTTTTTTAATTTATGTGTAAGCGGCCCAGAAGATAAAACTATTTGTTTATTATCTGGAAGTAATACTTTTAAATCGCCAAACTTTTCAGCTGAACGCACATTTCTTCCCATTTCTTGTAAAACGTAAACTGTCATAATTTTATTTCTTGATTCTCATATAGATCATGTTATATATAAAGTCAACATTAGAAATAAGAATGTACAAATTTAAAACTGAGCCTTATCAGCATCAAAAAGATGCACTTAAAAAATGCTGGAATAAAGAAGCATTTGCTATCTTTGCAGAGATGGGTACAGGTAAAACTAAAATTGCATTAGATAATGCTTGCATATTATATAACAGAGGCAAAATAGACCGCTTACTAGTGGTTGCCCCAAAAGGAACGTACATGAACTGGGTAGAACAAGAAATCCCCGTTCACGTTCCAGATTATATAGAAAAGAAAGTATTGGCATGGAAACAATCTACCAGTGCACAATATAGACAAGATTTAAAAGATATTAAAGACATCAATGATTTTAGATTTAAAATTATGGTAATGAACGTAGAAGCTTTTTCCAGTAAGAAAGGTTTAGAATTTGCTAAAATATTTTTGATTGGTAAGTCTATGATGATTGTTGATGAAAGCACTACTATTAAAAATCCACAAGCTAAAAGAACTAAATCAATTTTACAATTAAGAAATGAAACTAAATACCGCAGAATATTAACTGGTTCACCAGTGACACAGTCACCCATGGATTTGTGGGCACAGATGGATTTTTTAGATCCAGAAATATTAGGTCAATCTAGTTATTATGCATTTAGAACCCGGTATGCCGTGGTCATTACAGCAAATGCCGCAGGTGGAACACACAAGTACCAGAAAATAGTTAAATTTAAAAACTTGGCACAATTAGGGCAGTTAGTGTCGCCACATTCTTACCGTATTCTTAAAAAAGATTGTTTAGATTTACCTGATAAAGTATTTACTAAACGTCCTGTAGAATTAACAGATGAGCAACACAAAGCGTACAGTGAAATGAAGTCTACTGCTATGACAATGTTGCACACTGGCGAAACTCTTACAGCTGTCAATGTTTTGACACAATTAATTAGATTACACCAAATAACGTGTGGGCACATGAAAACTGATGAAGGTGAAACTGTGCAGTTAAAAAATAATCGTCTTAATGAGCTTATGCAAATATTAGGTGAGACTACAGGTAAAGTAATCATCTGGGCTAACTATATTCACGATATTATTTCTATACAAAAAGCAATTAATGATGAATTTGGACCGCAATCATCTTGTACGTATTACGGTGGAACTAAACAAGAAGATAGACAAAAATGTATTTATGATTTTCAAAACAAAGAAAATGATTGTCGTTTTTTTATAGGAAATACACAAACAGGTGGTTATGGTATTACACTTACTGCCGCAAGTACAGTTATCTATTATTCTAATAACTATGATTTAGAAAAAAGAATACAATCAGAAGACCGTGCGCATAGAATAGGACAAAAAAATAAAGTATTATATATTGATTTAGTAGCTAAAGGAACTGTTGACGAAAAAATAATACAAGCGCTTAGAAATAAAGTTAATATTGCGCGTGAAATAAATGGAGAAGAATTAGCTAACTGGATTTAAAGAATAGATTGATTGTATAAATCTAATTTTTTCATAAAAGCATCAGAAGCTCTAGTAAACTTTTCCCCTGTCAATTCAAAACGTTGAAACGTTAAATCACGGGAACACATAAGAACTACACCTTGTTCAATTTCTGTATTAAATAAAGCGTTGTGTGCCTGGGCGTATGCAGCTAGTTGCATGAGATAGTCTTGAATCCACTCTCGTTTCTTTGGCCTGTTAGTTTGTTTAAAATCTATAATCGTTGGTTTACCTTTATACATGGCAATCATGTCTGCTGTGCCTGCGTATTTATTTGGATAGTATAAATGAACTTCTGATCCATACACTTCTGTTATGTCGGCACCAGCTTCTTCAATTATTTTCTTTGCCATCTTTTCTGCTTGTATTCCTATTTCCGTAAGATCTAAATACTTTTCTTTGTTCACTAAACGTTCTATATATAGGTGGAGCGCGGTTCCAATTTTACCAGCGTCAGATATAATTTTCTCAGCTGCTGCTTCTCCAACTTTTGCACGCCATTGTTTTAAAAATGATTTATCTTTTGTTTTATTTAATATGGTTGTGACTGATGGTAAACTTTCACCATCAGGTGTAAGATATAAACGGGAATCACCATCCTGTCTTTTTAATTCTGCGTAATTATATTTCTTAATTAATTGCACACATGCTTATAGCATAAATGATGCAAGTCCGCCACCTTTTCTTCCACGCGGATTCATTGGCATTCTATTAATTTCATCTCTTTTATTAATAGCTTTTGAATCATTATGAATGTTTCTTATCTGTTCCATTTGTCCTCTGTCTACGTAATTACGAGCTGGTTCGTAACGTGGATCAAATTGATCTTGTAAATTATATACCATGCGATGAAAATCTGCGTTATTAGCATTATTCCTGTCACCATATCCATAGTCACCTTGGTAATAATGCATTAGCTCGTGTCCTAAAGTACTCATTGAATCATCATAATATCCTTTTTCATTAAACTCTCCTAAATTATTAACATTTCTACTTGCTAAATTTTCATCATCCATTCCTACTTGTCCAGGAAATTGATTATCATTATATATTCCAAGAATATTCATAAAACTAACAGGTTCTCCTCCTATATCATAAACGGTTTGTTTATCATCAAGATACCTTTGGGCCCCTAACCTTGCTGCTTCATGTCTTTCTACTGGAAAAAATGTACTAGATGGATTGTAAGGATTAAGTTCTGTGTTTACTTTCATTCCTGGTTTAAAAGAAAGTCTACCATAAGCACTTTCATCTTCAGGAAAAGTTGCTGCGTTAGGATCTGTTCTTCCATACATTAATTTATTTATGTTGTTGTATTCCTCTTCTGTTCCACCCATTAGTAACCATTCTCCTAAAGGCATAGAAGACATTTCATATGTATCTTTGTCATCTATGTATCTTCTTTCGTCAAAATAATTAGGATTCATTGCTCTCAGAGCGTCATAACTACGAGGTGCAGAAAACCTATCATCTCGGTATCCTTCAGGTCTTTCGTGTATGGGATAATAATTACCTTCGTAACCTTCAAGAAGATCACGGTAAGTTTTACCATCATACACTCCGCGATTAGATTGTGAATAATAGTCTAATAAACCAGGTCCTATATTTACAAAACCAAAGTTACCAGTAGGTGTGTTGTCTAAATAATCTTGCGCTTGTAGAAAAAAAGGAGGAAGATTAGAATAATCATCTGTTTCATCCTCATAGTAAGGACTATCTTTATAGGCTTCCCATTTATTATCATAGATTTTATCATTGTATTTGTATTTATAAATACTATCAGCTCTATTTTCGTGATCGTGTCCGGCGCCCATCGTTATTTACAGTTCTGCATTTGTTCTGCCATTTCGCTCGCGCGATTTGGTGTCTGTTTTGCCCAACGTGAATCAAGCATCTGGACATGCGCTTCAAAATAATTAGGTGGATCCTCTTGAAGCGCTGCCCACATTTTTCGGAACTTGGAAACTCCTGTCCCCCCAAGCTGAAAAATCATTTCACAAATTATAGTTTTTGCATCATCACTAATTTTTAAGTGAGCACACATGTCGTGTGTTTGATCAATTGCTGATTGTAAATCTTTTTCTAAAATGTCTTCTAAATATTCTTTGTCATATTTTTTACCGTCTTCCCAATGGTCTTCCACACATAAGTGGCCGTAGCCCACGGTTCTTTTATTTAGGGTATCTAAATAAACGGTGTCTCGAAATCCTTCGTGTTTTTTAACTGACTCTAAAAGTTTATCGTAATTCATTATCTATCCAATTTTTTATTTATGTTTTTAAGTTCTGTTTCCATAACAGCTATTCGTATTTCAATTTGTGTAAACATCATTAATGCTTCTTCTATTCTATCCATGTCTTTTTCCATGGCACTAACACGTTGTGACGTCATGCCCCATGTAGCACCCAGTGCTATAAAAATTCCTACTACCCATATTGCGTCTCTAATGCTCATGATACTAAAGATATTAATCCACCTTTTGCTGCCATCCTTGGAGCAACTTGATTAGCAAGTGCTTGATCTAAGTTGCCTTCATAAAGAGAAGCCGCAGCTGCGGAATTCATGTTAGGGTTTTGTAGTATTGACGAACCAAGACTAGACATGTCTGCTTCATCAGCAAAGAAATTTGCTTCTGGCGCAGGCGGATTTTGTATTCTATCAAGAGCTTTATTTATAGGAGAACTGCCAGGTGTACCCATTGTATCCTCTGCTATACCTTTTCCTTGTTGATAAATATCACTTATAGCTTCTTTAAAAATTTGTGCGCCTTCTTTAACAGGTGCCACATTTTTTCCTACAGTTTCTCTATACCGTTGATCGTTTTCTACTTCGTATAATTCACGGTCAAACTCTTTCCATTCTTCTGGACGTAATCTTACAAGTCTAACAAAGTTAGCAAGTCTGGTTTGTTCTGGAAGAGTATCATCCATCATTCTTGTAAAAGCACGAAGAGAGGGAGGGCTAGTCATTATACCACCCATGTATCTTACACCGTATGCTAAACCTACAGGAACTACCCATCCAGTAAAAGATCCTAAAGCACCAGCTGCTGCTCCAGTTTTCATTTTTAGTCCTAAAGCTGATTGAGGCATTGCAGATGCAATACCAGATCTAATACCACCCATTACGGCACGTCTTGCCATGAAAGTACTAATTTGTGGAATACCATTTTTAGCTGCTGCTTCCATAACAGTAGCAAAATCAGCTAAATCTTTTTGCGTTGGCAGTTGAGCTGCTTGTCTTGCAGTTATACCTTCTGGCATAACGGATCCAGCTTTTCTTAAACCTTCATTAAAACTTACATTATCAAATTCTAAAATTTCTCCTGTACGTTGATTTTTTTTAACAAGTTTAGAAACTTGTGGACCAGGTAATGCTTTTTTAAATAAATCTCCTAGCGGATTATCTTTTCCTAAACCAAGTGCTTCTTTAAATGCTTGTCCATCAAAAAGTTCAGCACCATCTACTTGTTTTATAGAATTATTAAATACTTTATTTAAATAAATTCCTAAACCTTGGTAGTATGCTTTATCCCCTACAATGTTTTTCATGACTGCTAAAGTTTGTGCAGCGTTTGCAGGATCTGCTTTTGCTATATCTACAACACTTTGAAATAAATTAGATGCTTGTCTATCTGGGTCTATTTGATTTAAAGCCATACCAGTTCTTTCAATTCCACCTGTCATTGCTTTACCAGCTTTTGTTCCAAACATAAGCATTCCATTACTTACAAATGTTTCATAATCTCTCCATAGTTTAGCTACTTCAGGTATTCCAGAATCAGCTAATTTACCAATGTCAGATTCCCATGCTTTATATAAATTCATAATATCGCCTTGGCTTTCACCATCAGCATTCTTCATCCATTTTTTGTACAGCTCATCCATTTGTGAACGAAGTCCATAATACATTTCTATTGTTCTTGCACCAGCTACGCCTGGATCTATAACTTGTGTTTTTAAAAAATCTAAAATAGGTTCAGGAGTCATTTTAGGAATTTGTGAAGATGCTGCGTTTCCACCATATTGACGAGTATCTCCTGGTACAATTTGACGTTGAGCCATTCCTTTTTCATAAACTCTTTTCGCCATGTTTACAAAATTAGTATCATCTACCACTGCACCATAATTTCTTGCGGCATCTAATAATGCATTTTGTTTTAAGTTAGCTGCATTAATAAATCCTCTAGCTCCTGCATGTGCTAAATCTTGTACACGCACACCATGTTCTGTAACATTAATTAACGGAGCAAACGTTAGTTTTTGAATAATACTTTCACCAAGATCCATGTAAGCATCCATTTGTTGTGCTTTGTTTTTATAAATAGCACCACCAATAACTGGTGCTCTTCCAAACATTTTTACACCTCCTGCTAAAATAGGCGATCCTACATCTGATCTTTGAACATTAGTTCCTGTTCTCGTATTTAATTTCGGTGCCATGTCTTCAAATTTGTTAAGAGGCATTTTTAATTCTGATGGACTTAAAAAATTAAATACAGGACTACGCATTAAACGTGTTACAGCTTTACCAATAAGAGGTATATGCATTGTAACATCTTCACCTCTTGGACCTAAAGTTGCAGCAACAAACTTTTCAGTTTGTGGATCTACTTTATTAAAATTACTAAATTTACCTGACCCATATAATCTTTGTTCAGCAGATAAAATATCAGTACCAGTAGCTACTCCAGAACCTGCACGAGGTTGAAACATTCTAAAACCTTTTTCACCAATAAAATTTCTTAATCCATAATAAGCTGGTCTTATTCCAAAGAACACACTACTTACACCGGCATCTATAACCATGTCTTTAACAGCACTTTTCATTCTTTCCGTTTGATCAGGTCTATTAATTCCCGTTGGACCAAAAGTTGCAAGCTCTGGAATCATATCTCCAATTAAATTTTTAATTTGGTTGTCGCTCATTTGTAAAGTTTTTTTAGCAACACCTGCTCGGTTCATAATATCTAATTCCATTTCGTAACCATAGTCAGCCGCACCAACTCCAATAGCACCTCCAGCTACAGCTCCTAAAGCTTTAGCCCACCAAGGTCCTGGGGCCTTGATGTTTTTAGTACCGGAACGAGCCCAACCTGCTTTCATTCTGTCTACCGTGCCTTTTGTTCCATATCTAAAAAAATTTCCAAAAGCATCTTTAACAACCGGACCAGCTCTGTATCCTTTTAATGATCCAACTGTCCCACCAATTGCTTCTTGTGTTAATTCTATTGCAGGATAAGGATTAGGACTAGACGTATAAAAACCAAATTCATCTTCAGCTAATAAAGTACTAGGTGTTGCTGTTATAAAGTCTTTTGAACTAAGTCCCATGGATCTTACATAGTTATTAATATCTTGTTCTAACTCAGCCGCTAATTCTGGTGTCATGTTAGGATTTTTTTCTTTAGCCGCATGAATAATGTTTACAACATTATCTCTAACACTATCTCTTTTCTCTCTATAAGTTTTCATGTTAGCAAGTTGTGATGCTCTTGCGTCCATATCTTTTTGAGAATTAATAAAAGGGTTATCTTTTCCAAATGGTGCCCCACCTGGAACTAACATGTTACCTAATAATTGAAAAGGTGCAGCTGCTGCTTGAACGGCAGGCTGGTATCCTTTTCTAACTTTGCTAGCAATTTCTTCAGGTTTAGTTTGGGGTATACCACCCTCCGTCACACTTACAAATTCTTTATCTTTAGCTCCTAAACCAGAAGCTGCTTCTTCAAATTCTTTTATTTGATAATTTTTATTTGCCATTAGCCCCATTTCTCCAATAAACTTTCGTGTGTTACTTTATTTTTTTGCATATCTTCTTGATGATTCATATCTATATTACCTTGTGTGCTCTTAAGCCAACTTTTATATGTTTGACTCCCACTTACATCTGGTCTTAAATATTCTGATTTGTTTTGTGGTTGTTGTAACCAGTTATAATAGGAATTTTCCAAATTTTTAGAACCTTCAATTTTAAAGAATTCAGGATTATCATCAGGATTCATTCCTGCAAGTTTTAATGCACCTGCCATGTTATCATATAGTTGATTGTAAATACGCATGTAGTTTTGAACTACTGCTTGGTCAGTTGTACGATTGCCTATTCCTGTTAATTTAACATCGGCAAATGATCTTCGAAGAACGTCTGCTAACATACGACCAGTTGGCTGTCTATCTCTTGCTAACATTAAACCTAATGTTGTTTCAAAAGTTTCTAATACTGATCTCTCACCACCAGATTGTAACAGTTTAGTAAATGAATCTGCAACTACATATGCTCTAGCTGGGTTTCCGTCTACATCTACACCATAACCACCATCTTCTAACGCCGCACCATATCTATCTTGATTTAATCCATTACCCCCATACTTATTTTCTTTATCAATAAAGACTGGTATTTCTACACCGTTTACATTCATTGTTCCATTAGAGCTTTCACGTACAGCAAAACCCCCTCCTGTAGGATCACTGGAATCAAAATCTCCCGCTACAACACTTCCTGTAAATTCTTCAAAAACTTCAGCTAGTGGACCTACAATTTTTCCAAATTCACCTGAAGCACCAATAAGATCAGGACGGTCTATAATCATTGGAAGTATTTCATTAGCTAGTGGTATTAAACCACGTTGAACATAGTTAGCATATTTAATTTGAGCATTAGCATCTGATCCTAAATCTTTGTTTACAGTTAATTGATCAGGATAGCTTAAACCGTAAGCTCCTGCACCTTCACCAGCTTCGACAAACTCAAACAAATTCATTCCATAATTTTTATTAAGTTCATAAAATTTAGTTTCTTCTGGGCTTGTTCTTTTCACTGTCATTAACCTTAAAGGTTTTTCTAATTTAATAGGTTGACCGTCTTGTCCTATAGCCAAGGATCCATCAGCATTTGTTTTATAGTTTTGATATACTTGAACATAAGGACCACTTCGATCACTCATCTTATCCATTTGTGAAAAATATAAATCTAAAGCAGCTGCGTTTATTTCACGATCTGCTTTTTGTTTTTCTATACCCATTTGAAATAACATAGGGGCTGTTTGTGCACCAGCTTGTCCTACTACGTCAAAAAATCCACGAAGACCAGGTTGATCAGTTCTTCCTGACATTAAAGCTGTACCTAATTGTAAAAGTAAAGCTGTTTGTTGCAATTTATCTCCACCAGAAGACTCTCCTAAAAATTGTTTAATTACATCTTTGTAATTATTAATACGTTGAACACTATCATTATCAATGTAATCAGCTATGTCTGGATCGTTAGACAAATCAGTGGAAGCTTTATCAGCTCCGGTAAAATCTGATGTAGCATTATTATCCATAGAATTTACATTTTTATTTTCCTCTTCATTAGCTTGATTTACAGAATTTTGATTAGGTCCTACTGGTGCATTATTAGCATTTTCTGAAGGTTGCTCGTTTGATGTTACATTACTAATATCTGTAATGTCTTCAGTAATATCTAGTTGTGATGTGTCTGTGATACTATCTATTGCTAAAGGACCAAGTCCACCAGCAACAAACATTCTTGCGCGTGGATCTTGTGAACCACGTGCCATTCTTTGAAATAAAGGTCTTAGTATAGGTCTAACCATATTAATCCTAACTACCTTTTAACGCTTGATATCCTGCTAGTCCTGTAATACCAGTTCCAACCGCTTGCGCTAATGGATTTGTCATTGGCGATGTTCCCATCGTTGTTGACATACCACTAGAAGGCATACCTTGATAGATATCACTAACAAAACCAAGACGTTGATACGGTTCATACAGCTGTTGTAACTGCTGTCTGTATTGTGCATCTGATATTTGTTGTGCTTGTTGTTGCTGTACAGAACCTGCTGACATCGCTGATGCTATATCCCCCTGTTGCAGTGCCTGCTGTTGTGCTCCTAATCCTGCAATTCCTTGAGCTGCAGTTTGTTGTCTTTGCATTTGATTACTAAATTGTGCTTGTGCTTGTTGTTGTGCTTGACCATAGTTTTGCGCTTGCGCTTGTCCCACAGCATCTGCACGTTGACGACCTAGTTCTGCTGTCTGTATTCCTTGTCTAGCACCACCAAAAGCTCCAGCTTGAGCAGCACTTAAATTAGCTTGATTTTCCATTTTATCAAACTGTTGTTCTATACCACTTATAACTTCATTTTGATAAGGGTTCATATATTGTTTATACGCAGTGGTAGGATCGTAAGCTGCGGTGCTATCTAATAATTGTTGAGTAGCGGTATTTAAATAAGGTTGAAATTTTCCAAGTCCTTGTTGTGTTCTCGTAAAAGCTTCGTTTTGTAAATCGGTGAAAGGAGAAACTTGTTGACCAGGAATAGTAACAGGATCTTTTGCAAATCCTGAAGCTGTGTCCATTAATTGAAGCTTACGTGCTTCTATTTGTGGAGCTTCTCTTGTAAACTGGGTACCAAAGGTAGTGCCAGCTGGATCTGCTCCGTCAGATAATCCTGGTATGCTCATAATATTTTCCTATAACTTTTTCCTATTTCTTCCATCCCTAAACGTTGAGCTAACTTATCAAAGCTACCTACTTGTGTAGAAACATCAAAAATAACTTCTTGTGCTCCTTGTATTTTTGACCAGTCTATAAATTTTTTCATCATTTGTATTCCAGTCATTTTTCCGCGCTCCTTGGGAACTACGTATAGTTCCAATTGTTTTGCAAATTTATCTTTACTATAAGGAAACTCCAACAAACATCCAATCATAAACCCTGTCGGCTCTTCCTTTTTCAACGAAACAATCCCAAACATGTTAGGTTTATTCATTGCTGCAAAGAAATAGTTTATAACTTTTTCTTTGTTAATCTCAACTCTATTCCCCCAGGCAGATTCTTTTAAGAAGTCTTTACTTACTTCTTGAATCCAATAAAGATCTTTCTTTTGGAAAAATCTCCACTTCATTTTTATGCAACCTTTTCCTCCATTGTTTCAACTAATGTTTCAGATTCAGGATCTAAAGAATTCATCATATCATACATTCTTTTTGCACCTGCATATCTGTCACCACCACCTAAATTTTCAACAGCTTTAGCTGTAACAACAAACTCTCCATCACTTAGCATTGCTGGAATCTTGTCATCTTTTGGGCCACCTGGGCCACTGACCTCGCCTCCTGCATTACCATACATGTACTTAGAATTAATCTCGTCAAAAATTTCTCTAATTTCATCGTCATCCATTTTCATAATGTCTGATGGATCTATGTTACCATACCCATCTAATAAATGACCACGCATTTCGTCTACTCCAATACCTCTTCTGTCATCAACAGAAGCTTCTTCAAAAATATCTAAATCTTCTATGCCTTCATACCCTGGACCTTGAACAATTTTTTCTACGTTAATATTTTCTTCGTCAATATAATTCATAGGGTCTGACATCATTCCGGCACCGCCGTTAGCATAACCTTTTACTTCTCCCCCGTCGGCGTAAGGAGTAAATTTAAATTCACTAGGAACGTAACTGTAATAAGGATTAGTCATATCCTCATACATCTGTTTCATTCTTTCTTTTTCACGTCTTCTCATTTCTTCTCTAACTTGATCTTCATCTGGTTGTCCACCAGTATATCCAGCAAGTAATGGTAGTGCTGATCTTAAGTCAAATGATCCAGCTGCTATTTCATTTCCTAAAATTCCTTTTCTTGCAGTTTGATTTCTTAATAAATCTTCAAAATTCATACCTGGCATTGTTTTGTAAGTAGGGTTTCCTGCTTGGGCATACGTTGCAACTCTATCCCCAAATCCTCCTGTATAAATGTTACGATTAGGTGGTCCACCTTGATAGTCTACAACTGGAGGATTAGTATATCCAGTCATACGCGGATTTTCCATTCCTGTTGGAATCATAAAGTCTGACCCACCAGGTTGTGTTAATACATCAAAGGCACTAATACCACCTTTACCATCTAATTGATTAGCAAAAGCATTTGCCTTCATGTAAGCAAATGGTAAAGAAGAAAGAGCACCATACAGTGCAGCTTTTTCTGGATTTTTTTGGCCCATTAATCTAGCTAAACCATAACTTGTTAAACCACCAGTTACAGGTGCTTTAAGAAGCATAGGCATGGCACCAAACTTACTACCGTATCCTCCTAGTAGTGAACCTAGTCCACCCATTTTTCCTCCACCACCCATCATTGCCATTAATTTAGGTGATAGATAAGGTGCAGCTGCCATGGCTGCAATTGGTAATAAAGGTTTTGCTTTTTTAACTATATTTTTAATTGCTGAATCAAAAAATCCCACTCTAAACGTCTCCTGCTTTACCCTCTAGTATTTTGTGAATTGCTGCTTGGATAACAACATCTTGTCTAATGTGTTCCGCTTTTGTAGCAGTGGCAGGATTTGCAACATCATCATCAGCTTCTTTTGCTGATCCGTATTCTTGTCCTGTTTGTGTATTGGTTATAGTAATTTCTGCTGGGACAACGATTTTTGGTACTTGTTCACCATTAATCTCAACATATTCTACTATACCATCATCTTTTATAGGCATATTCTCTCCTTATAGCAAGTATTTTGTATCTTTTCAATCATTATGATATTTCCAAAAGTGATACATAAACATTAATTGGTTGGGCATTTGTATTAATTTTAAGTATATCTCCAGCTTCTAGTATACCTATATCACCAGAAGCAAGGTAAAACCACGATTTTGTGTATTTATCTGCTACAGTACCATCATAAGCAATAGCTGTATTATTAATTTTTAACGTTAATTGTGCTGATCCTCCTGAGTTATTGTATACCCAAGCTGTTTTAATAATAGCTGTTGTAGCAGCTGGACATGTGTAGATGGTGTGATCTCCCGTAGAAGATTTAGTCACCATTACTTTTTTATATGCGTTAGCCATTATGATATAAACCAGTTAAAAGCTTCATCATCATTCCTAAGTGTTTCAGGTGTATACGAACTGTTTAATAATTGTACTAGCTGATCTAATGTTTGTATTAATTGATTAATCTGTGCTTCATTGTATTCAGAAGGTGCTTGTGGTAATCTTGGTATATTTATCTGTGCCATTATCTCATTCCGTCTGGTTGTACATCTGCACGGTATGTGCCATAGCGCCAAGTTGTGTCTACCGCAGAGCTAGATATTTTTAAGGATGCCTGTCTTCCACGTGCACGTGTATCTACTTTAGCTGTTGATGTTGTAATATTATAAGGACCATTAGTAACACTATTACTAGCAGGATATAATTTAAAATTAAGTTCTACATTAACAGTTCCTTGTTGATTTTTAAAATCAGGAATAAATCTTTTTATAGACATAAGTCTTTCCCCAGCTTGAGGAATAACAAAATCACCAGAAGTGATATGTGATGCAAGTGCACTACCATCAGCATCATTTCCATTTTCTTGTGCATACATATAACTTCTACCAGCAGTAAGCCCAGTTATTGTACTAATTGTAGAAGTCGTATCTGTTGCTGAATAGTCAAGCGCATAGGGAAAACCATACACACCTTTATCTGCCCATGAAGATCTAGATAGTGTGCCAACGCTCCAAACGTTTTCTTGATAATTATACGTAACACAACGATCAATGACATTAGATCCATTAGAACAATAGAACCAAGTTACTTCGTTAAACTCTGTATTTAAACCAGCAAAAGTGTCTTTTTGTGAGGCTTGATCAATATCTTTAAATACATAATCTTCTACGCTGCATGGTATTTTTTGAACTGAACCATCAAACATGAAAAAAGAATCAATACCCATCCAAAAAGATCTACCATTAGATTCTACAGCTGCGTGTTGTCCTATACAACCACAAGCAGAACCTAATTGTTGAAAACCAAAAGTAAATGGAGATCCAATTAATTGCATTTGATACAATGCAGTATCGGACCAAATTAATACAGCACCACGTGAACGTTTAGCTGTGACAAGTTTAGACCCATCTGTTAATCTTTGTGAACCTGCAGTGTTAGTAGCAGTAGGTGTCCATGTTGCCGGGTCTTCTTGATCTGACCAACGAAGAAACATATCATCTCTTGTTGAAGCAGTTCCTATAGTTGTTTCGGTGCCAAAACAAATAACATGTCTATCAGTACCAGAAACTAATACAAATCTACTAGATGTTGGAGCACCTGAAACAGCAGTTCTATTTGCACGTTGAACTGTTGATGTACTAGCTGATGTATCCCAGTAATATAAACTACCATTAAGTTGTTGACATAATACATCTTCTCCCCAGTTGTCCAAGGACCATTTACCTGAGTCTAACTGTACGGAATCTGGTGCTGCAAGACCAGCTCTTGTTGTACCCCATGTAGATAATCCCCATGTACCTGCACCCCATCCATAACCTAGTATAGAAAAAGCGGGATTAGTATTTATTTGATATTCTGCCGTTCCTGTGACACCACTAGCACCAGTGCCAGTAGCTGCAGCCTTGGCTGTGATAACATAATTGTTTGTATCTGTAATAGATTGTATTTCAAATTCACCTTCTAGATTACTGGCTGTAATTCCATTAGCCGTGCCTGAAACACTAGATATAGTAACAAAGTCACCTTCTATAGCGCCATGCGTAGCGTCTGTTACGGTAACAGAAGTGGATCCATTTACTGTAGTAAAATTAGTTATTGATGCGCCACTTTCTCTTATTGGTGTGATGTCATACCACGCTTGATTTTGATAAACGTAAAGTTTTTTATTAGTTCCAGTAATTGTATATTGATCACCGTCTAAAGAAAACCAAGTTACAATACCACGTGCTGCACCTACTAAAGCACTTGTAGATACTTTAGACCAACCACCTATTTTCTCTGGAAGTCCATAACGAAAACGAACATTATCACAATCTATCCAACGCCCTTCAGCGCCGTATTGAGTGTCTTGTTTATCTATTCCTGGTGCTACCTGAACTTTGATTAGCGTCATTTAGTCTCCTATACAGCGCTATCGTAAAATCTAATCCAACGCTCAGTACCGTTAATTCTTACCCTTATTGCCCCTGCTTTACTTCCAGCAGAAGCTGTAGATGAAGATAAACTTTTTGAGCTATCAGCTGCTGATGTTCCAACAAAGTTAGTAAAAGCATAATCTTGATCTAATTGTTCTAATTCTAAAACTGGTTGAGAACCAGTTGCTGAAGACTGATTAACATGTAATTTAGCACTAGGTGCTGCTACTCCTACACCAACTCTATCAGTGCTAGCGTCTGTTTGTAAAAGAGTTGTATCTGTATCTCCTTCAAACCTAGCATCTCTATCAGCGCCAGCTTCATTAAATACAAAAGTACCGCCATTAAGTGAAACATCACTACCAACAGTTAAAGTTCCAGTAAGCGTCATGTTTGGTAAATTTTCTGGAATATGATAAGCAGTTGTTCCATCCGTATAAATAAAATGTAAACACGTATTAGTTAAGGTCACTGGTGTTCCACCAGCAGGACCAAAAGTAAGTGCATTACCAGCTCTTGTTGTTGAATCTTTTATGACATACCAATTAGGATTTGCTTCACAAGTCAGCGCTGTTGCACCACTCAATGTCCCTGTTAAATTTAAAACTGCTCTACTTTGTTGGTCACCTGTACCACCACTAGCAACAGTTAATGCCTGGGAGGTACCTGTAATAGATACAGATGTATATCCTTTAATTGCATTTTCTATTTTCTCTAAGTTATCGTTTGTTTTACTACCCCATGTACCAGCATTTGCACCAGTGGTCTGGAGGTCTAAATTTAATATTGTCGAATCAGCCATATTATCTCCTTATCCTGTTGGAACGACAGTCCATGTGTTTGCACTGGAATCATCTACACCATTCCAGATTGTTAGTTTAGGGTCCCCTACTGCAGAAGTTATCGCTACACCCGTTGGTATTACAACAGCAGTTCCAGTGACAGTAACAGTGCCAAGACCAAATGTTGCTTGTACACCAGTAGGAAAATACCTAGATTCTAATGTAACATCTCCAACACTAAATGTCGAGGAAACTCCAGTTGGTGATACAACAGCTGTACCACTAACACTTACATCCCCTACACTAAAGGTTGCCGCAACACCACTTGGTTGTACAACAGCAGAACCTGAAACAGTTACTGTTCCAAGGGATGAGGTAATAGTTAAACCAGAAGGTGAAACTACAGCCGTGCCAGTAACAGTTACTGATCCAACGCTAGAAGTTATCGCCAGTCCAGTGACTGGAACTAAAGTGACTACATCAACAGTGACAGATCCTACAGAAAAAGTTGCTTGTACCCCACTAGGTGTAACAAGCGCTGTGCCTGTTACAGTAGCTGTACCAAGACTAAATGTTCCGGCAACACCTGTTGGTGTTACAAAGGTATGTTGAAAAACGTCTTCGGAAAAGGCACGCTCACCGAATGATGCGGCAGCGAAAGTCATTAGAGTTTATCCCACTCTACTTTTATATCTTCTTTAGAAATAGGTGTTGTACCTTCATGCCACTCTATTTCACAGTTATCCAAATCAAGATTATTTTGTACTGTAAACTTAGCATCAGGATTAATTTTTTGTATTGCGTCTGAAACTCTTTTCATGCTCCAATCTCCATAGCTGTAATAGTTGCTGTTGAATTGTTCGGACAAATATATACCGTACCACCTCCGTTAGACCTGTAAAATTGATCATAGTATGTAACTTGACTTGTTGTGTTATGTGAAGTGTCTAAATATGCAATAGAACTTCCACCTGTTGACCCAGTACCATCTAAATTAACAATATATTCAGTTAATTGTGTACTATCTCTTTTTAATCTAAACTTAGCTTCTGTGCCAGAAGTTGTATAATTCATTCCATGACCTATCACTACTAGAATTTTGCTAGAAGTTGATGAGGGTGTTATATTAACTTGTAATCCTGTATCAACATAAGAGCCATTAGTTGTAGTTGACTCGGTTGTTTTAGTTGAAGATTGAACTTGTAAAATTTTACCAGGATTAGCAACACCATTAATAAAACCAGAGGTAAGTGCTGTACCACCGTTTGCAACAGGCAGTGCACCAGTCACGTTGCTCGCTAAGTTAATTGATTGATTAAGTCCTAGTCTAGTTAGCGCCATTACGGTTTACTCCATACGCTGTTTGTTAAGTTGCCATCAGCATCTCTTGCTAATAGTGCATCATATGCTGCCTCATCCGTGTGGTTGGCTGGCAAGTCTCTAAGAGTTTGCCTCCACGTCTTAACGTTATCGGGCATCGTTACATCAGAGTTAGCAAGATAATCAGTTTGTTCTAATTTTTTAAATCTTATTTCTCTTATTAAAGTAAGTTTTCTATTAGCA
>Ga0208919_1000980_pt1 | contig 17452 bp, 19 predicted proteins | sample 4_EtaG_FD_184076 | JGI IMG/M metagenome (GOLD analysis project Ga0208919, IMG submission 184076) | Marine viral communities from the Subarctic Pacific Ocean - 4_ETSP_OMZ_AT15127 metaG (SPAdes) (version 3) | ecosystem: Environmental > Aquatic > Marine > Oceanic | place: Pacific Ocean | collected...
GTTTCTGCTATAACATCTGAGACTAAGTTTTCCGCGCCCAAGCCTGTTCTAGATATTCTTTGACCTGCTTTAATCATTGCATCGTACAATGCATTTTTAGAAGCACGGTCATAGCCTAATCCTTCTAAAATAGTATTAACTTTTTCTTTTCTAGTAGCTGGTGGTGGATCATCATCACCAGGTAATTTACCTTTTTTCTCAATGACTTCATCAGCAGTATATGCAAATGGAGATTTACCTTGTGTGGTTACAACACCATCCGTTTCTTTTTTATCCGCAACCTTATCAACTCTTTTAATTTTACCGTAATCAGGGTTATCTACCATAACCACACCATACCTAGTATTTTTAGGTATTTTTTTATCAGTTGTGTTCATATCTTTTTCAAAATAATCTGTTACAGCAAAACTAACATCTTTTGCTTTTTCAAAAGGTTTTATTTTTTGTTCTATGCTTATTGGTTTAAGTGTATCATCTTTAGGCATCATAGGCACCGGTCTCATATTATTAACGTCAAATATATTTTCAAATTTTTTTGCAGCGTTTTCAGCGTTTATGCCTGTAGGCAACATAGTGTTTACATTAGCTGGATAAACCATACCAGCTTGATTATATCCTCGTCTTGGTTCTTTTATACCGGACATAATCCCTTCTTTAATAGGGCCACCGTATCTAAACATAGGTCTATTTAAAACTTTCATTATTTACTGTCTCCTGGAAACCCAAATATTTTACCGTACAATCCTCCTACCCCTAGAGCTGTACCAATTGCTTGTGACATTGGGCTAACCGGTGTTGGTTGTGCGTAAGGTGCTGCTGATACTCCACCAGATAAACCTGTTAAGCCTGTACCATATTGAGATAGTCTACCATATGGTTCGTAAGCTGCTGTCTGTGCTGCTTGTTGATCTGCTGATAATAATGATTGAGCTTGACCTTGTCTTAAAGATCCTAGTTGTCCTAATGCTCCAACGTCTGCACCTAGTCCTGCTCTTTGGAAATTAGATAACCCCATTTGCGCTGCACCTAATCCTGATTGTGCAGCTGCTAATTGACCACCTTGTGTAAAGGCTGTGTTAGCTGCTTGTTGTGCGTTTTGAAATCCTGATTGTAACATTTGTGCTTGTAATGCAGATCGGTCTGCTAAAGTTCTAGCATCGTATTCACCTAACATTGCACCTTCTCTACCACCACCAAAATTTCCAGTGTTATATGCTGCATCTTGAATAGCTTGTCTGTCACCTGTTCTTGATCTATCATATTCTGCAAGTGTTGTATCAATAACATTTTGTTGGTAAGGAGACATAAAAGGTTGGTAAGCTTGTGGTCCAGTTAATGCACCTAGTCCACCTACAGTTCCTGCTGCTTGTGTTTGTGCAGCTTGTGCTGCTGTTAAAAATGGTTGATAAGCACCAACACCTGACGTTGCTAAATTAATTGCTTGCGTTTGTAATGGATCTTCGCCAGCAACAAATTGTCTACCGGTAAATTGACTTGTATCTATTGGTGTACTATAAGTTGCTTTTGATTGTGCTGCGTAATCTTTTGCGTAATCTTCTAAAAATCCTGGTGTTGCCATTATCCCATCCTCGATTGTAACATTTGTTGTTGATTGTACATTTCTTGTGCACCCTCTAAACCTTGTGATTCTTTAGATACCTGTCCACCAGCTTCTAAATGGTCCATTAAATTTTCCATAACTTCTGCGCCTTTATCTATATCTCCACCACCTGCGTTTCTAACAGCATCTGCAGTAAATACAAACTCATTTACACTTAATCTTGCAGGTACATCATCTGCTTTTTCTTTTGCACCAATAGGTACAAATCCACCTTCAGCTCTATAATCTTTTTCCATACCACCTAGGTTCATAAGCCCACCTTCGGCTCTTCCTACTCTTACACCGCCTGATGGGTAGTTAAATCTGTTTGTACCAGGAGGAGTTCCATAACCAGGTACACTAGTTAATCCGCCACCAGCCATCATCATAGGCATTTGTGGTTCTGTCTGCACTGTTTCTGATTCAGTTGTCATTATCTCTTCTTGTTCTGGTCCCTGTTCCCCGGACGCTTGTTGAAGAACAAGTTGTTTAAATTCTGGATACGATAAGTCACCACCTTGTGCTACGTATTTTTGATACTCTTGTCTTAAAAATTTTTCTGCTTCTGGGGGTAATTGTGGCCCTTCAGTTTCTACCATTTGTTCTGCTTCTACCATCTCACCATTAGCATAACCTATTCTGCCACCGTTAGCAGCATTTTGTGGTAAATAAAATCCTTCTTGTACATATTGTTGATTAGGTAAAAAACTCATATAAGGATCTCTATTTCTTGCCATCATCATTGCTGTGTATGGATCAATGTAAGACTGATCAACTTCTTCTTCTATTTCTTCGTAAGGACCTACACCCATTGCTTTTTGTATAAATGGTGTTGCAATTGCTGTTGCGCCTAAACCTGTAAATATTTTTTGACCTGTTGAAAGACCATCAAACTTATTATATAGGCTTCTTAAAAATCCTGGATTAGTGTGATGATTACCTGTAGCTAAAGCACTTTTCATAAAATTACTTCCCATTAAACCTTTAAATCCAGTTCCTGGTATACCAAAAGTTAAACCACCCATTATGGCAGCTTTACCCAGTGGACTTTTAGCAATTTTCTTAACACCACGGACAGCTTTCTTAACAAGTTTACCTAAAAAATAACCTTGTCTAGGATCTTGTAATGTCATAATTCCGCCTTCGGCTTGTAGTTGTCTGGGTTCTTGCATTCTAGATATTGCCATAATTTTACCTTAATTCCTATGTTTACTTGGTTTTTGAGAACAAATCAAGAGGTGGCATTATAACTTTTACGTCTTGTGCCATTTCTTCGTTCTTAAAACCTTTGCTTTCCCAGTCTTTTCTTTCTTTAAAAAGTTGACCAGTTTTTTTATGCCTATAAGTTGTCTCTACTTTTGCTTGTTTTATTTCCATTAGTCTGTTTTCTCCTTTAATATATTGAGATAACTAATACCAAATACTACTCCATCGGACACAGTTCCTGCTGTAGTATAAGATAATACAGTCCCACCTTCTACAATCAAAGGTAAGGACAATATCTCAACACTTGTAGCAGCTACTAATGTTTGTGTATTTACTATCTCAAATGCATTGTTTTTAATGGTTACCGTTGGTGTATTAGAACCTGATTTATTTGTAACTCTTAATGATTTAATAATATATGTTTCATTAACAGATGGTGATAACAACGTTACAGTTTCTGCAGCTGTCGTTGTTTTACCGTAAAATTTATATTGATTTACTACTGCCATTATTCCATAAAGAAACTTTTAGCTTCTATCTCCTGTTTTACTTCATCTTGAAACGTACTATTTAATTTTGTAATTACTGAGTCAAGATCCCTAACCAAAGATTGTATGTTTCTTTGACTGTATTCTGGTTCTGCTCTAGTTAATGATTCTACTATCTTTGCCATATTATTTAATTAATGCGTCGTTTGCTTTTTTTTCATCTGCAGTTACAAATATATATTGACCATCAGGACCTATCTCATATCCATCTGTAAAGTCTTCTTCTACATTTACAGGAGGATTTAATTCTCCTTTGTAAAAATCAGAAAGAGTATTGTATTTACCAATATTTTTTATATTAGGAATATTTTTAGCAACAGTAAAAGCTGTACCTAATCCAGGTGCAATAAGGTTTCCAACAAGTCCTGGTAAAAAACCTTTTGCTTTATCAAAAGCATACGCAAGACCCATTAAAGGTTGTCCTTTATCGTCTAAATTTCTATAACCACTAAAAAAACCATCACCAGAATATTTTTGATCAACTACATCTGGCATTGTATTTATTGTACTCGTAGTTGTTATATCTCCTCTAGGTGAGCCTCGTGTAACATCAACACTTTTTTCATTACCCCCAAAGCTTTTATCTGACATGCCATCGTCTTTATCGCCCCAACCATTTAAACTCATGATACCAGATGGTCCTCTATTAACACCACTTTTTAAAGATTTGTGTAAATCTTTTTTAATTAATAAATCTTTTTCTTTTTTTGTAATATAAGCTAATTCTGTTTCAGGATGGTTTGGACTTGATTTCCATTTTAAAGGAGCTTTAACTTCTTTTTGTTTACCAAGATAATTTTTAACCCCACCTTGAACATCGTAATTTATTTTTTTATCTATAGTCATTACCTTCTACCTCCTGGTGCAATATCCAATCTAAATGTACCAAGTTTCCAATCTTCATTAGTTGTAGTATTGGCAACTTTAATAGCAATAGATCGTGCTCTTAGTCGTGTGTCTTTTTTAGTTGTAGTAGAACTTACATCAAAGTTTGTTGTAGTTGCAGAACTATTTGGATAATTTCTTGTTACAAAACTAACTCTAGTATTACCTGTCTGTGAAATAAAATCTGGTATAAATCTTTGTATTCTCATAATAAACTCACCATCTCCTCTAAGATCTGGCATTCCTACAGTTTGTCCCGTTGGGTTTCTTCTTTGAGTAATGTCAAAATCACCAGACGTAATAGTACCAATCACAGCAGTTGTTACACCACCGGCATTAATTTGATCGGTCCCTGTTTCTTGTTTATAGTATATAGTAATACCATCAGTATTTCCAATACATTCGGTAGATGCATTGTCTGTTGAATCATAATAAGTTGCGTGTGGTTTATCAAATACTGCAGAATCTTGCCACGCTGTTCGGGGTAAAGTACCTGTTGTCCATATAGGACGTTTAGGACTAGAATCTAAATAGTTATAAGTAACCACTCTATTGATAGCATCCGATGCAGCTGTGCAATAAAACCAGCTTATTTCACCAAACAAATTATTTAAACCTGCATTAATAAGATCTCTAGATACAGCATTAATATCATCATAAACATGGTCTTCAACAAGACATGGCATAGATTTTAATTGACCATCATAAGTAAAAAATCCATTTTCTGACATCCAATATGCAGAACCATCAACCTCTATACATGCATTTTTACCAAACAATCCACAGTTAGTTCCTACTTGTTCAAATGAGAAAGTAAATGGTTGTCCTACAAACTTCATAAGAAATAATGCAGTATCTGTCCAAACGTAAATTGCATCTCTACCTTTAATCGCTCCCATAATCTTAGAACCATCAGCAAGTCTTTGTGTACCTGCGGTATTATTTGCTTTAACTGTATATGCATCTGTGCCATCAATATTTTCTTGGTCAGAAAATCTAATAAACATATTATCTTGAGTAGCAGTATTACCTACTGTAGTTTCGGTACCAAAAAATACTAAGTGTCTGTCTGGTGTAGACACTAATACATGACGTGATGCTGTGGGTGCATTAGCTAATAATGTAGCTCTAATTGATGTTGCGTTTGAAAGAGAAGCATCCCATTCAAAACAAGATCCGTTATAAATAAGAGCAATTAATTTTGTACCATAGTTGTCAAGAACCCACATTCCAGGATCAATTGTAAAGTCAGCATTAGAAGGGTCGCCCCATGCAACATAATCAGATATATTTAAAACACTTGCTCCACCACTATGTGTTGCTTTTGTTGTTCCATTAACACCCCTTGCTCCCCCGCTTAAAGTATTAGTTGCAGTGTCATTATTTGTAAAGCTTATATCTTCTGTTCCTATTCTAATTTCTCCTGATGATGGAAATGCTGCACTGTTTGCTAATACAATATCTGTTGTTACTAAATCTGTTATAGCTGTCGCTAAGGTTGTTGTAGCTGCTCCTAAAGCTGTTCCGCCATATAGACCTGTACCCCAACCATAACCCCCAAGTTGTTGTGATGGTCCTACGTGATAGTAACATAAAACAGATGTTGATCCTGCTGCACTCATTGGTGTGCCTGTTTCAGTAGCAGTCATTGTAATAGTAAAAGTAGTAGTTGTAGGTATGGCTGTTACCATAAATTTTTTATCTTCAAAATCAGTAGCATCAAAACTTGATGATGCAGGAATACTGGTTACACTATCTAGCATTACAATATCTTGTTCAGCTAATCCATGTACACCACTGCAATTAATTGTAATAACATTTTGATTTAATGTAGTTGTAAAAGTAGCACCTGTTAATGTTGTTCTAATAGGGTGTATGTCATAATATACTCCGCCAGAGTATACATATAAAATTCTGTTAGTTCCTATAGCTGCGTATTTAATACCAGCATTATCATCCCAATGATGAATAGCTCTAGCCGCACCAGTTAATTTATCATCACCTAACTGTGTCCAACCACCTATTTTTTCTGGAGTGCCATATCTAAATCTGACATTGTCACCATCAAACCATTGTCCCTCGGCCCCGGTCTCTGTGACTTGTTTATTAAACCCAGGTGCAAATCCTAATTTTTGTAACATATAACCTCATTATAATACTATTTTACAAATGATGGTAGGCCTAGCATAGGTCTGCCATCAAATTTGTTTTTGTCTGCAAATGGGCCATTTACATGATTATAATGTAGAAATACCTGACCGCAAATGTTCCCGTCAAAAGGCTCTCGCCAATGTTCAAGTTCACAGCCACTATATACTAGCATATCCCCTACTTCAAGCAAGACTTTCGTGCCTGCTGGAGCGTTGGGTTTATGAATATTTTTGTATTCATCTATTACATTATTAGATCCTGTGCCATCTATAAATATAGGCCAAGGATCTCCTCCTAAATTAAGTGTACAAGATATCTCACAACTAGGTCTATCTTTATGTCTTTTTAATATGTCACCTTTTTTATAAGCTCTAGCATATGAATAAGTTGGTATTAAATCTAGTCCTGTATGTTGTTTCATTACAGGTAACATTTTAACTAATAATGTATCCATTACAAAATCACCATAACAAGAGAAAGTATTAGGTATCTGTTGATCGGTCCATGTTCCAAGGATTGAGGACTGTGAGTGTAGGTTATTTTCATACATAAATTTTGTTGCATCTCTTTTAAGTAAAAAATAATTAAGTATAAAATTAGCCATATCATAAGACAATGCTTTCTTAATTACCTGGTACTTGTGTTCTCTAAACATTAAACCCTTTCTGTAAAAAATTAAATGATACAGATATTCTTATATCATTACTCTCATTAGGTTCAACACAATGCCAAAGCCATGCAGGAAATATGATTATTCTACCTTCTAAGGGATCTACACGAACCTCTCTCCATAAATGCGAAGGAGGTGTTCCTTCTTTTCTTCTTGGCATAACCATATGTGCTGAAGATCTTGGTTCATTAAATACTATCTGTCCAGAGTTTTTAGGTGCTTTAATATAATATACCCCACTAAAATGACTATTAGGATGTAGATGTGGTCTGTTGTAACCACCTGGAGGATTTATATTAGCCCACATATTACCTATAATAGCTTCGTCCTCTAACCACTCTTCTTGAAATACTTCATGTTGCATTTTAAATAATTCATCAACTAATGGTTTGAATACTGGTATTTGATGCATATTAGTTTGACTATGCCAACCCTTCATATTAGTTCGTTTAACTCCTTTGTCTTTATCGGCCCAGGCAAGAACTTCTCTTTCAAAAAGTCTATTGTCTAAATTAACATCTTTAGCATATATAATTGTTGGAAAGTATGCAGCTTTAATCATCATTTAAAAGGTGTGCCCCCAAACCACATGACTAAAGACTTTCTTGTTCCCCGTATTACAGGTTTTACTCTGTGTCTTATAAACGATGCAAAGAACACAGCGTGCCCTTGTTTTATTTTTGCAACTTTACCTTCAGCCATTAACTCTAAATCTCCACCTTCAAACTCTGACTCAGGAGATAATAAACAAGTCATAGATATTTTTCTTACCGGTGGTTCATGTGCGCAGTTAACATCGTTATCTACATGCCATTCATAAAACCCTCCTTCTGGATATTCTGTGTATTGTGCCATTTCAGTTATAGTCATTCCATCAAAACCAAAGTGATTACCGTTTGTAGTCTTCATAATTCTTTCTATGTCTTTGTACATGTCAGCCATTTTTTTAAATGGTATCCAACTTATATGTGAGGTTCTTGTTTTAGTATCAACTACTCCACCTTTAATACCTTTATTACTTCCAACATAAGCATCTTGTTTAGGTTCGTTTCTTCCTGCTTCAATAATCATTTGACATTGTTTAGGTGTAAAAATCGGTTGTGTTGTTTCTACTATGTAAGATTTCCATCGTGGTTCTGTTATCATATTAATATCCGTATTCTACCCATCCCGTTATTATATATTTATTATTCGATAAAGGTGGGTTGCCTCTATGAACGTGTGTAAATTGTGCAGGCCAAACCAACATGGTATTTTTTTCTGGTTTGAATCTACACTTTTGATATAAAAACTCCGTCTCTCCACCCTCTGCAACATCATTAAGATAAACCATAAAAGCTAATATTCTGTTTCTAGCTTTCATTGAAGCATTTTCACAATGCCAAGTATGATAACCTTCACCTATTTTAGTTTTTTGTATTTTAACTTCAAATATATTGTGTGTCGATAATTTTTTTAAGTATGAATATTTTTGTACATACAGAGGATATATTTCATTAAAAAACATATCTATAAAAGGTTTGTTATTATAAGTTATTGGAACACTAACATCTCTTATAGTATCTATTGCATTATCTGATACTAACGTTTCATCTACTTGCCTTGGATACACTGCACCTTGTTGTTCACATTTATTAAAATAATTTAAATAACTATTTATTAATTCGTTAGGCATAAAGTTTTTAAATAAACCTATGTGATTATCTATGTAATATTGTTTGTCCATTATGTAGCACCTCTATTTTTTATTGGATCAAAGTTTACATCACAGTTTGCAGCAAGAGTTCGTCTTGTTTCATCAGTACCATTAAAAGGATATACACAGTGTCTCATATCATATGGAAATATATAAAAGTCTCTAAGATCCATTGGTGGTTGATAATCTATTTTTGCAAACTGACCATTAGATGCTCCTAATATCTGTAGTCTACCATTCTGTTGTATATGTCCTGCTGAGTATTCTTTACCATAAGTTGATGGTAATTTTAAAATCATAACACTAGATAAACCTGTAAATAACATACCTCTATGAATGTGTGCGGGATTATATTCGTGTTGTTTCATTTCATTAACCCAAATAGAATTAAGGTGTAGATCATAATCTTTTATTTTATTAAACGCTAGGTAGTGTTTAAAAATTGCCATAAAATAATTTGTTACATCTCTTGGTAACTTATTATGATTTTTCATCTTTGTCTGGTCTTGACCATGATAAAATAAAGAATGTTCTTTTTCTATCTTACCAACTAATTGACCATTTGCAGGTGCAAGATTATGATAATTAGTTTCGTATATATAGTTAATACTATTAAATATATCTAAAGGTACTTGATATTTTAAAATAGATTGACCTAAAAATATAAAATCAAACTTTGGGTTTTCCATGTTGTTCAAGTTGTTCTCTTTCTTTGTAACTACTTTCTAATTCACCAGACTTTTTAATTCTTTGTAATGATTGTAATTGACCCATTACATTAAATATTTCTGCCTCTGATGAGTTTTGATTTAATGTTTTAGCTTTCTCGTGATACTGCATACCATATGATTCTAGTTGATGTTGGTTAACATCTTTATCATTAAATGATCCATCATTAAATTCACTTTTTAATTTAGACCACATCTTAATTTCTCTCATTCTATGCTTTGCAACTTTTTCCATAGAAGCTTTACCAAATCTACATTCGTCTAAATCTATTTGATATTTAGTTCTTTTATAATCATCTTCTTCTTTATCTATTTTTTTTTCTAACCAAGTTATCTTTGCCTCATTTCTTCTGTAATCAAATGACAAAGCCATAAGATTATCTAAGTATGATGATTGTTCTCTGACACATTGCCAATATTTAGATGCTTTAGTTGGGTATCTATTATCTTGTAATACAGAAAACCTTGCTTCTGTTTCTGTTCGAAACATTTGTTTCTTGGTCCATGTATCACGAAGCTCGTCTACCATACCTTTAAATGATGATAGATCTTCCTGTGTTAATAAATTATTTAAATGGGGTTCTTCACCTTGTATAACTTCTTTAACGTCTTTTTTCATAGCTTTATTCCTTTATAGTTTCTTCTTATATATATTAATTAAAATATATTACAAGTCTTATGAGTCGGTAAATGTTCTTGTAACTGCCGTTCCTGCAGCTAGCCATTCTTCTGTTGAATTAGAAATTGCAGGTAAATTTTCTCCAGCAGCAGCTGTAGCACTACTTGAACTACTTGTAGAACTATATAGAGACCAACGTGCAGTTGATAAGTCGGCACTTTCTGTCCAGTTAGTTCCATTCCATTCTTCAGTTTTACCTGTAGATGTTTCAGGAGGAGAACCAGGAACCATTCCTGCAATACATATTGCTGATGTATATGTTCCTGCACCAGCAGCAGCGTATCTTGCTGTGTTTAAATCATTGACTTCAGTCCAGTTAGAACCGTTCCAAACTTCTGTAACTGTACTTTTATCTGGTGTTCCACCACCTCCAAAAATTAAACCATTCGTTTGAGTACCAACTCCAGGCACTCCATATCTTGCAGTATTTATATCGGTTGTTTCTGTCCAGTTAGTTCCATTCCAAGATTCTACAATATTAGTAGTTTCTGAACCAGGATATTCATAACCAGCTATATATAAAGCAGCAGTGCTATCTGCACCAGTCATTGCCCCCATATACCTTGCAGTATTCAAATCATTTACTTCAGTCCAGTTTGTTCCATTCCATAATTCTGTTGCTGCACTTTTAGGTGGAGTATCTCCTCCAGCCACCATACCAGCTGTAGGAGTTCCTGTTCCAGTTTGTGCATATCTACTTGTGTTTAGATTATTAACCTCTGTCCAATTACTTCCATTATATAATTCTGTATTTAATGTAATACTAACTCCTGGCTTTGCAGTATTTCCACCAGCTTTTACTGCTGCTGTTGCAGTACCAAAACCTGCACCAGCTTTAGATGAAGTATTAACATTTCCTCCACTACTCCAAGCAGCTGCACCTGTTGCTGCTTGACCTTTTAAAACATTAGAAGTTGTATTATACCAAACTTGTCCTTCAATAGGATTCGATGGATCGGTTGCTACCGCTTCAATTTGTGATCCTCGTATTTCTTTGTATGTTGCCATAATTAATCCGTGTCTACCGTTTTAGTTAGGTTTGATGAACTACTCCACTCTTCTGTTGCAGCTAAAACGGGTGCTGGCCCCGTACCTCCTGCAACTAATCCTGAAGCTGTTGTTCCTGCTGATGATCCACCTTCTCTTGAAGAATTTAAATCTGCAACTTCTACCCAACTAGCACCATTCCATTGTTCTGTTAGTCCTGTTCCAACATTTCCACCTGCAGCTAAAGCTGAAGGTTGTATACCTATACCAAATGGTAATGCTCTTCCAGTATTTAAATTGTTAACTTCAGTCCAGTTTGATCCATTCCATGATTCTGTGTTAGCAACATTTCCCGGATCTAAATTTCCTCCTATAGCTAAACCTGCAGTATTATCTGCTCCTGCTGCACCTAAATTAAGTTTTGCTTCATTTAAATTATTAACTTCAGTCCAGTTAGTTCCATTCCAAGTTTCTGTGTCTGCTACATCGGTAGTAGCTGTTAATCCTGCAAAAACTAAACCTGATGTTGAAGTACCAAATCCAGCAAGTCCTCTTCTTGATGTATTTAAATCGTTAACTTCAGTCCAGTTTGTTCCATTAAAAGTTTCTGTTAATGCTGCATAGTTAGGAGTACCATCATTTCCACCTGCAGCTACAGCTGCAGTTTGAGTTCCAAAACCTGCTAGTTGGTGTCTTGCAGTATTCATGTCATTAACTTCAGTCCAGTTTGTTCCATCGTAAGATTCTGTTGCTCCTGTTGAAGGTGGAACTTCTCCACCAAAAGCTAAAGCTGCAGTTGTAATTCCTGCTCCTCCCATTAATTTTCTAGCAGTATTTAAACTATTAACTGTAGACCAAGCACCGACTGGTGCACCCGGACCTGTGTATGATTCTGTTACAGCTGTAGTTGGAGGGACATTACCTCCAGCTAATAAAGCACCAGAATCATTTGTTCCACAACTTCCACCCGATGCTCTTACTTGACTTAAATCACCTTGTTCTGTCCAATTAGTTCCATTGTAAGACTCTGTTACCCCAGTTTTACCGCCAGGAGTTTCTCCACCATAACCTAACGCAGCAGTTACTATTCCTGAACTACCTAATGCATATCTTGCAGTATTTAAATTATTAACTTCTGTCCAGTTAGATCCATTCCACAATTCTGTATTATTATAGTAAGTATCAGGGGGACTTGTAAACCCACCATAAGCTAAAGCCGATGTGTTACTTGCACCTGCTCCACCAAGATGAAATCTTGCAGCATTTAAATCCCCTACTTCAGTCCAGTTTGTTCCATTCCAAGATTCTGTTAAAGCTCTTGCTGGAGAATTTCCTCCAAAATATAATGCCGACGTGTTTGTTCCCCCACGTCCACCAACATTAGATCTTCCAGTATTTAAATCGTTTACTTCTGTCCAGTTGGTACCATTCCAAGTTTCTGTTAATGCTGAGTTTGGTTCTCCACCAAAACCTAAACCTGCTGTAGAGGTTCCTGTACCAACTAAAAAAGCTCGTGCTCCAGTTAAATTATTTACTTCAGTCCAAGTTGATCCATTATATAATTCAGTATTATTAAAATCACCAACACCAGGAGTTTCTCCACCAAAAGCAAGAGCACTACTTTCAGTTCCAAATTGTCCTATACCTTGTCTAACTTGATTTAAACTATTAACAGTTGCCCATGAACCAGAAGTAGTTACATTTGGATATTGAAACTTTAATACGTTATCAGTATCGTTATACCACACCTCTCCCTGTATCGGATTATCGGGATTAGTCGTATAGTTCCGAATCTTTGTGCCATGTATTTCTTTATACTCAGCCATTTAAATTTTTACTCCTCCAATGTTATGTCAGCAGGTCTTGTGTTAAACTCTACTGCTGGTGCTTTTTCTTCCGCAGGTAGAGCGTCCCACGCAGCTTGCGCTGCTTGAACCTCTGCATCAACAATCGCCTGTGCCTCGTCTTTTGTTTTTACAGTACCTGCAACTTTAGCAATCCAAAGATTACCGTGTTTGTTGTATGCAGGAACTTGCCAAACATTACCAGGATAGCCTACAAACGTGATTCTTTGAGATTCAACGTGATCGATGAAACCCTTTCCCCAGTTTTCTGCTACACAGTATTGATATGTTTTTGCCATAGTTTTCTCCTTTTATTAATCTGTTAAAGTTTTTATCACAGTTGATGGAATATTCCACTCTTCTGTTGCTCCGCTTACTGATCCTGTTGAACCAGCAAAAGCTAAAGCATTAGTTGCAGTTCCAGCACCACCTAAACTATCTCTTGCGGTACTTAAATCACTTGTTTCTACCCAACTAACACCATTCCACTCCTCTGTAGTAGCGTTTCCTGATGGTGGTGGTTTTCCACCAAAACCTAAAGCGGCTGTTTGAGTTCCTGAACGACCCAAAGACATTTGAGCTGTATTTAAATCGTTTACTTCAGTCCAGTTAGTTCCATTCCAAGATTCTGTGTTTGCTACTATAGGGTTTGCACCACCAAAAAATATAGATGCTGTAGAAGTACCAGATGCTGATCCCCCATATCGAGCTGTATTTACATCATTTACTTCCGTCCAATTCGTTCCATTCCACTGTTCTACTGCAGCAGTAGAAGGTGGTGTAAATCCAGATACGGATAAAGCTGCTGTGTTAGTTCCACACCCACCCATATCTGATCTAGCTGAATTTAAATCATTTACTTCAGTCCAACTACTACCATCCCACTTTTCTGTTTTAGCTGTGTTCGGAGATACTTCTCCACCAAAAGCTAAAGCATTTGTGTTTGATGAACCACAACCAGATAATTGTTTTCTAGCAGTATTTAAATCACCAACTTCTGTCCAATTAGTTCCAGCCCAAGATTCAGCTAATCCACTGACCGCACCAGGAGAAGTGTAACCACCAAAAGCTAAAGCTGATGTATAAGTTCCATCACCAGCTAAATTTGCTCTTGCAGTATTCATACTATTACCCGTAGCCCAAGCACCGACCGCGGCACCTGCACCTGTCCATTCTTCTGTTGCTGCTGTCGTGGCTGTAGCTTTACCACCAAAAGCTAATGCAGCTGTGCTGGTTCCTCTACCACCTATTTCCATTCTCGCTGTGTTTAAATCAGTTGTTTCAGTCCAACTAGTTCCATTCCATTCTTCTGTTAATGCTGAAACCGCTGCAGTAGATATTTGTCCACCAAAACCTAAAGCAGCTGGCACAGTTCCTCCTGCTCCCATTCTAGATCTTGCAGTATTTAAATCACTGACCTCAGTCCAGTTAGTTCCATTCCAAGACTCTGTTAATGCTTTGTATGTTGGTATTGGATTTAATCCACCAACTGCTAAAGAGGCTGTAACTATTCCAGTTCCCACTACGTTAGTTCTACCAGTATTCATATCGTTAACTTCCGTCCAATTTGTTCCATTAAAAGTTTCTGTATTACCATAAATTGTGCCTGATGCATTTCCACCAAAAATTAAAGAAGATGTGTTATCAGCTCCTGATGCACCCGCTGCAGTTCTAGCAGTATTTAAATTGTTACCTTCAGTCCAGTTAGTTCCATTCCATTTTTCTGAAAGTGCAACTTGTGCAGGTCCTGTATCTCCACCTGAAGCCATAGCTGAAGTAGACGTACCACTTCCTCTTATACCTGTTCTACCAGTATTTAAATCGTTTACTTCTGTCCAACTAGTTCCGTCATATAATTCTGTGTTTGTATAGTAAGTATCTGGTGGAACATCTCTATAACCACCAAAAGCTAAAGCTGCTGTTTGAATTCCAGCTCCACTTAAATTTTGTCTAGGTGTATTCAAAGAATTACCAGTTCTCCACGAACCAGCTGCTGTTACATTTGGATATTGATATTTGAAATCTTTATTAGTGCTATCGTACCATAGCTCACCGTCCACAACTCCTGGGTTATTCCCAGCGTAATTAGTAACCGCTGTACCAACCGTCTCTTTATAGGTAGCCATAATTATTTAGCCTTTAACAACCAACCCTGAGTTCCGTCTGTGTAGACTAAAGTGTTTGCGGCTCTTTCAACTGAAACTGTAAGATCTGCTGCCGCTCCATTAATTTTTTCACTATTTCTTCCAATAGTTAGAGCGTAAGTGTCAAAAGTACCTGCATAGTCTATAAACGAAACTTCGTCGCCGATTGTTGGTGATGAAGGGAGAGTTAAAGTAAACGATCCACTTGTTGTATTACAAAATACACCTTCACCAGCTGACGCTGTATAGTTTCCTGTTTTAACTGCTTGCCATGAGGTTCCACCTGCTTCTAGTTCTTCCCAAGACAATACTCCACCTGTTGTTGATTTTAAAACGTAACCGTTTCCTCCAGCTACCGCTGCGGGCCATGTTAAAGTATAAGACCCACTAACTGTTGCAGCCGACTTCTGACCTATGTATGCACTATCATCACTATCTGCTAATCTTAGCTCTTTCTGAGAATTAATTATTAAACCTGTTCCTGCTGTCCAGACTAAATCTGCGTCACCACCAAAGGAACCTGAATCATTAAATTGTACTTGTGTATCTGAACCACCTGGTAAACCACCTACAGTAACTTCTGCAATATCTGGGTTTGTACCATCATTAGCGGTTGCGTAAATAATTTTCCAACCTTTATCTGTTGTTGCCCAAGTAACAGAATCACCTGATCCTGAAGCATATTTAAATTGAACTGTGTAACTACCACTTGTGCTGTTTTTTATAAAATAAAAATTTTCTACATCAATTGGAATAGTTACAATTTTATTTCCTGAAATTGTTTGTGGAGATTCTGCCCCTAAAACTATGACCCTTGTAGATAAAGTAGCTCCTGTAGAACCATCTGATACTGCTAAAGCAGTAGTATTTGCTCCAGCTCCTGCCGCATTTAAAGTTTGTACTTGATAGCCACCAGAAATCTGTTCAAAGATATTTAAATTAGTATTTGTTTTTGTTCCCCATGTACCGGCGTTTTCACCAGTTGCCATTAGTTCAACACCTAGAGGTGTATAAGTTGAAGCCATAATTTTTTTCTCCTAAGCCACGTGCGTTACGTCTGTATACGATGTATTTCCTGTTACGTCAACATCGGAATAACTTGCACTATTTGTTTTATTAACATCACTATAACTTGTATTTCCAGTAATATCAACATCTCCATATCCTAATGGAGCAACATTTCCTACACTAGAAATTGCTTCTACTCCAGTTAATCCCATAACATCTGCTGGTGAAATTATACCTATTCCAGAGGTTGCAGAAACACCTGTTAAAGGAACTCCTATTCCAACTATAATTGATCCTACAGAAGAACTAGCTCCTACACCAGTTAAATTAAATATTTGTTCATCGTTTGTTGTTAAATCACCTACGGAAGTAGTTGCATCAACTCCAGTTAAATCAACACCTATTCCTACAGTTATAGAACCAACTGCAGTTGTTCCAACTAAAGTTGTTAAACCTTGAGTATGGTCTGCACCATTATTTAAATCTAATTGACCTTCTGAAGCTGTGGCTGACACACCTGTAATTAATTGTGGTATATCTAATTGAGTTGGACAAGAAGCTGTAGCTAACACACCTGTTAATGGTACACCTATTCCAACTATAATTGATCCAACACTTGAAGTTGCTCCAACACCAATTAAATTTTCTATACCTTCTTCGACACTTCCCCAACCATTTTCACCCCAATCGAGAGTTCCCCAACCAGGTCTTAACTCTACTGTAATTGATCCTATTGATGTTGTTGCTTGTTGTCCTGAAAGAGTTACACCTGGTGCTTCACCCCATTCTTGAGTTCCCCAACCAAGACGTCCCCAACCTTCAATAACTATATTTGTATCACCCCAATCAGCTTGTCCAAAATAAGAACGACCCCAACCATCTGTGTTTGCTTGACCACCCATTCCACTATGGTTAGTACAATAATAATATAAAGTTGATGGTGCACCATTTTGAACATCTATTTGAGTATATGCACCTGCTTGACCAGGAGTTCCAACTGCAGTTACACCAACAGTGTAAGGAGTTGAGTTTCCACTATCACTTGAAAATCTTAAAGGGTGGTTATCATTAGAACTATCTGATTGATCAAACTTATAAGTAAGACCAGCACCAATCATTAAGGTATCTTGTAAAACACCATCTATATAATATTTATTACCAGAGCCGGGGTTGGATACCGTTACTGTAAATGTCTGGGCTATAGACATAAGGATTTTCTCCTTATGCTATTCTTACGATAGCTGTTGATGCTGCTGCTGCAGGAAATTGAATTGTAAAAGTTCCGCTAGATACAGTTTTGTCTCCA
>Ga0208919_1000981_pt1 | contig 17436 bp, 14 predicted proteins | sample 4_EtaG_FD_184076 | JGI IMG/M metagenome (GOLD analysis project Ga0208919, IMG submission 184076) | Marine viral communities from the Subarctic Pacific Ocean - 4_ETSP_OMZ_AT15127 metaG (SPAdes) (version 3) | ecosystem: Environmental > Aquatic > Marine > Oceanic | place: Pacific Ocean | collected...
CAAGAACGGAACTAACTTGAGGCTTTGTATACATCCAGATGATGTACCACAAGAACTACATCAGCATTGGGTGGGCAGTAGATACATGGTTGCTATGGTAAAGCTTAATGATGAAGACGAACCAGAGTTAAGTGAAGACCAAGTCAAGAAGCAAAGATTATTTAAGAGTGCAGTAATGGTTTGCAAGGAAAATACGTTTTGGGATTATCTTGCAGACACAAACCCTTTTTCTTTGGATATAAAAATAAACTCTGAAGATTCTTGTGCTGATGAATTAAGGAAAAGACTAGGAATAGAATCAAGAAGTGAATTGAAAACCAATGAGGTTGCTCTGAAGAAGTTTGAATCTATTCTTTTAGATTATCGTGAACATACAGAACTACTATGATTACTATCAAAATAGGTAATTGCTTGGACGTTCTCAAGGAACTACCCAAGCAACACTTCCATACTGTGGTCACCTCTCCACCTTACTACGGATTGCGTGACTACAATACTGGAACTTGGATTGGTGGTGACCCTAATTGTCCACATAAACGTCTAACTAAGATTTCAAAAGACACTGCAACTGGTCATGCAAACATGCACGAACATGGAGATGTGGTAGGAGATGCAATTTATCGCCAAGAATGTCCAATTTGTGGTGCAAAACGTCAAGATGAGCAAATTGGCTTAGAATTGACCCCACAGGATTACGTCAGACGGCTTGTAGAGGTGTTTCGTGAAGTCAGACACACGTTAAGAGATGACGGCACTCTATGGCTTAATTTGGGGGACTCATACCATAACTATCGTGCAGATGGTGGAAGCAACGTAAAACAGACACTACATAACACAAAACACGACCAACCAGACAGTAGTCCTCATAGAGCAAACAAAATTAATGGTTTAAAGCAAAAAGACTTAATGGGTATTCCTTGGCGAGTAGCACTCGCTTTACAAGAAGATGGATGGTATCTACGACAGGATATTATTTGGCATAAACCAAACCCTATGCCTGAGTCTGTGCAAGACAGATGCACTAAAGCACATGAGTACATATTTCTTCTGAGCAAAAACTCACATTATTATTTTGACCATGAGTCTATACAGGAAGAAGCTAGTCAGAACCGATGGGGTGGTAAAACACCTATCAACATAGATAACTCAAAAGACAAAGAGAATGTATTCAATGGTCTAACTAGAGAACGTGACATGATGCCAGAGACAAAAAACAAAAGGTCAGTATGGACAGTAAATACTAAGCCATACAAAGAAGCACACTTTGCAGTATTTCCTACTGATCTTATCGAGCCGTGTATCAAGGCAGGTTCTCCTAAAGATGGTTACGTTCTTGACCCCTTTGGTGGCTCTGGTACTACAGGGTTAGTGGCAGATAGACTAAACAGAAACGCAACAATCATAGAACTTAACAAGGATTACATCCAGATAGCAGAAGATAGGCTTATGGGTGAGACACCACTATTCACAAAGGTAAAAGTAGAATGACAAAGAAAGAAGATATAATAGGCAAAGCACAGGAAACTGTGGGAGCAAGGGGAGATAGCTACGGAACTCCTTACACAAACTTTAGTCGAATAGCAGAACTATGGTCATGTCATCTTGAAAGAGACATAACAGTATATGATGTTGGAGTGTTGTTTATATTAGCGAAAGTCGCTAGGTCAAAGGAAGACATGAACCATGACGACACTTGGATTGATATAGCAGGGTACGCAGGTGCAGTTTCAGAAGCAATAGAAGACGATAACAAAAAGTTCAAATGAACTTAATCGGTAGCACCCAGTTCAGATAGGTAACCTAACTTTACATTCTTCATTAGCTGATTACCTCTAGATATAAGTTTCTGTATATTTTTATCTAAACGCTCTAGCTGTAGTTCTTTCTTATCTTCATCAAGGTCTTTGTCTCGTATTATCTTATTTCTAACAGAAGTCAACTTCTGTCTCTTAGAGTTTATTGCTCTTATAATTCCATATATCTTTAGTTCATCGGGATACTTCTGACGAACTCTTTGTATTTCGCTTTGTTCTCCAGACTCAACTGCAGCTTTAAGTTCCTTTCTGGCTATAAACACTTCGTTTCTTTTCCGTATGAAGTTACCAGTGTCTTCTCTTTCTGATGTAGAGTAGACTGCCCTTCTTAGAATAGGAACTGTTCTTAGGAAGTCTCTGGCTTCTTGACCAGTTAGACCCTCCTCAAAGGCTTCAAAAGCCTCTCCTGACCCTATGTTGTACCCTAACTCCAAAGACCTCTTAACAAACATACCTGCACCACCAGTAAAATATCCGAATATAAAGTCTAGTGTATCTGGTGAGAAATCAAGAATACCACCTCTAACGTCAGAGCCACCACCTATGCCGAGAAAACCAAACTTATTTAACAACTGTGCTGTGCCTACAGCAAATGGTGATGCACTATTCCAATATGCCTGACTGTCTGGAGTGCCGACTGCAAACTGTGACACTTGCTTGTATATAGGTGTTTTATCGTAATCTATGTTTTGACCCAAGCTTATCCAAGGATCAACGGCTGTGGGCATTACAAAGTTCCAAAAGCTTTCTGCTCCACCTAAAGGATTAACTGCTTCTAAAGTTGTTCCAGTGATGCTTGAGGTTGCTTGGGCTGCAGTATAGCCTCCCCTCATTCTTCTACTCAAAGAACGACCTAAGTTTGTTGCCATATTAACTCCGTATGGCAGTGGAACTGTACCAAATGTTTTGCTTTCTATATCCTCTCCTGTGATTGCTTGGGCTATATTCACACCAACATTAGGTATAATCAAATTATGCTCTAGCATAAAATCAGTGAGCTTATCATATTCTAGGTTACCTTCTTCATCTTCATCGGAAAGCAGGGCATTTAATTGATCCATCATAAATGAAAAGAAGAATATTCCCATCCACATTTTTCTGACCTTTGAAGATTTAGAGAACGCTTGTAACAGGGCAAATGAACCCTGTAATGATGCGTTATAAAACAAGTATAATGAGTTAAATATGGGCTTGTAATCTCCACCTTTAGCAAAGTTCACTGTTATGTTACGAGCGGCTAGAGCGGCTTGCCTTGGACTATACTTTCCAGTATCTAACAATGTTTGAAATGTAGAAACACGGATGCCGTTTTCAGCGGCTGTGTTAAGGTTTTCAACAAGAGACACTAAACTTTTAACTCTACCTCCTGCAAAGCCATCATACATTGCTTTTGCTTTACCTTTTAATCCTGCATCTGATATGTCGTTTAATATGCCACCAAGGTCATTGACTTGATCTTCTAAGGTAGTCATCTGGTTAGTAACATTCTTACCACCATACTTTACGAACTCAAAATATGCTTTAGCCTCTTTAGAAGTAGTGTCTGGATTTTTGCTACGAATAGCTCTCATAACACCTCTTGAATATCTAAAAGCATTTTTCCCAACATTTACCTTTAAGTTTTCTCCTTCATACTGATCTATATTTACAACTGCTGTTTGAAGGTCACGAACAAAGTTTGGTATAACGAAAGCAGGGTTATAAGTTGTGTTTATGCTTGAAAGAAATCTGTTAAATAAACCTATCTTTCTAACGAAAGCATCAGCATTTTCTCCTAATGAACCAGTGGTGTCCCCTCTAAAAGCTCCTGCAATCCTAGTATCATTAAAACGAATCACTATCTCCTGACCCCTTTCCTTGACCACAAGTATATGCTTGTCCTCCATTAGCTCTCTTGTGCTAATTGGATTCTTACTTATGGTGGCAGTTCTAGCGTCAAGTCTTCTAGTTTCTGGTCTTATGTCCTGTATCTGAGCAAACTCTTTTAGCATATCAGGGTCTTGCCTAATCATGTTAAGCATAGTTAAACCTATTTTATTTCTATCTCCTCTTATTAAAGAGTTGGAGTTTTGAGTTAGAAGATTAGCTATAATATTGGGAGAGTAATCCATTCGACCTTTAACACGGAGGTCTTCTAGACCATTAGAGCCATACAGTGGTTTATTAAATGAGCCTCTGTTAGAATAATCTACTGTCTCATCCTCAGTGTGGAACACACCTTTTAACGGTACATACTCTTTCCAACCAGAGCCTTCACCAAATATTCTTTGCAAACCAGCATCTGTACGAATTTTGTTTGTGTCAGCTACTATAGCTCTTACTTTATTTCTAATGTCATTTAAAAGTTCAAGTGAACTTTCTTTGTTTCTAAACCAACCCAATATAGCATCAGCTTCTGCATTAGACATTCCAGAACCACGATCAGGGAACTTATTAACTCTATTCTTGTCTATACTAGTTACATACCTGTTTCTTTCTCTGGCATGTAAAGCATATAGATATGCTTCTGCCATAGCTAAATTCTTGCTTTGCTTTCCATAAAGTAGTTTCTTCCAAAAACTAGGAGTAAATTCATCAAGGAAGTTTGCAAGAAATCCATTCTGATCTGAGTCAGAAGAATCTCGTGACACTCTCTTTAAGTCATCAACTTCTGCATCAGTAAAGTTTAACTTCTTAATATCGTCTATTAAGTCTTTGTAGCTTCCTTTGTGTCTCTGCTCTATCTTATCTCCTGTTTCACCCTTCATGGTTTGCTCTTGGAGTATTGGGTCTAGAGCATCTGAAAGCTTAAACCCTTTCTCTTGTAGCTCATCTACCATTCTTGCCGCAGGTATCATTCTATCTTGGAATTTTCTAACAACCCAATCAGCTAAATCTTTAGATTTCTGTTCATCAAATCCAACAAAAGGTATTTTCTTGTTCCCAAACACAGGAATAAACTCAGGAACTTTACCCATTAGTCTGTTTGCTATAGCGTTAGCTGATGCTGTGTACATCATTTTATGTTGATGAGCCTGTATATCTTCTCGTATAGAGCCTTCTATTCTGTCTTCTTTTATCTCTTTGTCTGGAAGTAGACCTATACTTCTTCTTACTGTTGGGTCGGCTCTCCTGGCATCACGTTCATCAATGATTCCTTGTTGCTGTTCTTGGATGTCTCTGTTCTTTTCTTCTTGGGGTTTGAACTCTGAGAGCTTTTCCCTAACGACTGAAGCTCTTTGAACAGTCCTAGCATTTCCTGATCGGGGGTCAGTTCCACCAGTGACACGGAATCTATCTGTTGGGGGGAGTGCTTTTTCGATATCGTCATTTTCTATTCCTTCCTTTCTTAATACGTCTATTGCTCCGTCTACATAGTCGTGTTCACCTCCACGACCCTCTCTAACGCCTAAAGCTTTAAACAAGCTCTTTTCGTGAAACCACATTAATGCTTGGAAGTCTGCGTTTGTTAATGCTCCCTTGCTTATTACGTCTGTTTCTTCAAGTATTTCTATGGCTCTTTTAGTGGCGTTTCTCATGTACGTTCTGTGACCACCACTATCAGGTGCTTCTAATATAGGTCCGAAGAAGTTATTAATCATATTTGCAGATTCTCTAGACAGAGGAGAACTTACATCAATTCCTGCTGCTACCCTATTTGCATTTTGCCTTGCAAGTCTTTCCTCGCCTGTAAGACCTTTAGTACCCTCATCTCTAATTCTATTGTACTGCCTCTCTCTTTCTTCAAAAAAAGCTTTTGATAAATCTATTACATTTTGATCTAACTTATTCTTTTGATTTCTAAATACAGGCTTACCCACTTCCTCTATGGCTATTCTTAAAGAATCTCTATCTACTTTCGTAAGCTGACTTTTAGGAGTTTTTAATGCGTTTATAAATCTATTGTAGTTATTTACTTTTGTTTTATCTTGGCTTGACCTGAAAGGGCTTCCAGTAATTCTATTAAAGAACCTCTGCCACCACATATCCATAGTTATATTGTCGTAGTTTCCTCTAAGGTTCTGATAAAATCCATTACCTATCTTAGGTCCGAACACTATAGATTTGGTAACAACAGTATCTTTTAACTCTGAGCTTAAATTTTTAGCTATGTTTAATTTGTAATCTTTATCTAACTTTTTGAGAAAAGGGCTGTCCTGAAGTTCTTTTATAGTAACTTTCTCATCAAGAAACTTAGCTATAGCTAGTTCGTCACCCAACTCGTCTTTCATTATATTAAAAAACTTAAATGACTTTTGCATGGCTTCTACTCTTTTGCCATAACCTCTAATCTCAAACTTACCTGTATTAGCCCATGATCTATAAGCTTTAAGAGCATGAGATGCATTGTCTAGCACAGCTTCACCATTTGAAGTGACTGCCAAAGCATAGTCAAAAGCTACTTCATGCCTTGCATCAGAAGTTATCTCAGGATGAAGTATAGAGAAAAGTTGCTTTGCTAATGTTAACTTTTCATTATACCAACCTATGGCATTTCCATCTTTAGCTAGAGCAAGTTGTGCTTCTGCTGCCATTATTCTGGCAACTCTTTCAAAGTCCTCTGGTCTGTTAAGTCTGTAATCAACTCTAAAGTCTTCTCCAGACCTTTTCATTCTGGCATTTGTATAATCACGAATTATCTGCTCTGCTTTTCTCTGCTCTGGCTCTCCGTTAATAATTGGTAGAGAGTTTATAAACTTTAATGTTTCTTGATCTATATCTGGAAGAGCAGAAGCGTTGTACTCATCTTCTGTTAACAATCCTATAGCTCTTCTCAACTTTAATGGAGTCTCTCCATAGATTTTATCGTACATATCTATGTCATCTCTCATTATATTTTCAGGTCTTATTATAACATTTTGCTCTTTATCGTTAGTAAAGATGTCTCCTTTACCAAACTGTGGAGCTACAACTATATCTTCTTTATCTACAAAATAAGGGAGTATCTCTGGCTCAATACCTCTTTCCTCTACGAACTCTTGACGTAATTGAGGCATAGAAAGGAACGCTCCTGCTCTTGCACCTTCTTTGTTAAGAGCGTAGTCATGCGCTGCCCCTGTATAAAGACCTTTGTCATCAACAGTTCCCAATCTCCATACAGGTATAGTGTCAGGCAAATGCTTTAATTGCTGTTGAGTTATGTTATACATGTCCTCTTGTATAATTTTTATCGAATCAATATTTTGAGGATTAATGCCATATTCCTGTAAATACTCAGAACCAATTAGCCTGTCATAAACACGCTCACGCAATATGTCATCTATACTGCTGAAGTATAAACTTGCTATATCGCTTTCTGTGGGGAAAGATGTTGGGTCAGCCCAATAGTCATCTCTTATCTTCAGGTATTCTTTGGTTATAGGGCTAACTTTCAAACCATCTTTTTCCATCTCTGCTATGAGATCAGGCAAATCTCTGCCTTTGTACTTAGGATTAGGTTCATTTACAGGAACGTTATCTATACCCATAGGAAGTTCTTGATCTTCGAAGTCAGTCTCTTTTTTATCTTTATCCATCCAAGCCAGTTTACTCATCTTTCTGTCTTTAATTTTTTTATCCATAAGGATAGAACCTGACATCTTGCCTAGTTGTTTTACAAACTCCTTTTCGTCTATAAACTTACCATTTACCATTTTGCCTCTTGAAATCTTAGAGTACATTGTCTTAGCAGTGGCAGAACGCTCTTTGGCTTTCCTTGTGCCTCCTATTTTACCTGACTTAATGCCATCAAACACATCTTCTACTGTCTCAAAACCATTGTCATTATGAGACATAAACAATGAACGGAAGAACTTTATTACCCTTTGAAATAGATTTTGAGGCTTACCACCTACTTTAAGCTTGTCATCCATGTAATCACGGAACATTTCAGCTACTGCTTCTTCTTCTACTAACTCTCTATATTCAGATAGCTCTTTCTCATTCATCTGCTCAATAGGTTTGCCTGGCTGATAAATTCTTGCTGACTGCTGAAAGTATGTGTAGTTTCTTTGAAGAAGCTTTCCCTCTCTCCAGATAGACACTTTCCTAGACTTAACAGCGTTAACTAAAGTCTGATACTCTGCATCTGTAAATAAACCTAACGCTCTAAGTGAGTGTATAACTTCATGGTTTAGTATGCCCTTTAGCCGCTTATATACTTCCCTTAGACCTTCTTTGTTCTTAAATGAGTCAGCATCAAATAACTCAGTAGCAAGAGTAATAACACGCTTGTTGTGACCTGCTCTTTTCTCTGTTCCAAATGTTATAGTTTTTTCGTTGGGGTCTATGACGTTTTGCGTAACCAACTCAACCATTTCTGGTTTGAGTTTTAAGTCTTTAATAAGATAGGTTCTTAGCTTATTAGCCACCTTTTGCATATTAACTCTGTATTTAAGAGAGAATGGCTTACCAGTAGCTACTCTGGAGTTTGCTGTAAAGTTGTTTCCTTCATGCTGTTCATGGTTAAATTGTTTACTAGCGTGGGCATCATCAAGTCTGTCTTTTAATGCTTTTTCATCTACAGTTAGTTTCTGCTCTTCCTGAACACTTGCATCAAGTTCTGTTATTTTAGCTCTTAACTTGTTGTCATCTTCTGGTGTTTCTACCTTTTGCTCTAAGGCTTTCTTTTCCCTTCTTAATCTTCTTGTTTTATTTTTTTGAAGTTTAAGTTTATCTTGAACAGCTTTTCTTCTGTAAAACAACAACTCAGGATTATCAGGGTCACCACCTGAACGCCCTTTCCTAGTGTTGTCCACCATCGAGTCACTGGTCTCCATACCATCTATTTCATCTCTAGCAGCTTTTATAGACCCTTCTATCCTGTCTATTTTTGTTTGGATAACATCAACTTTCTTGTAAGAAGATGTAGGAGAATTTTTTATTGATTTTTTTGCTCCAAGTTGATTTTTAAGAACGGCTGATATAGCCGCTTTTACTTGTTTTATTTTTTCTGGTGTAGCGTTCTTAGCAGGTGATCTAAAGTTAGTTTTTAATACTTTATTAAACCTATCAATATTATTGGTTATTTTGCCATCTGCTTGTTTTATGTATATTGGTAACCCTTGCAGCTGCTCAAGGCTCTCTACTTTAGCATTAGCTTTTTCTAACTGCTCTCTGCTTTTCTTTAAATTAGCTTCCTCTTTAGATATACGTCTTTCTAGCTCATTGGCTCTAATAGCATCTCTACCTAGTGTAAAACGCTGTTCTTTTTTAAACTGCGTTTTAGTTACTGCTTTTACTTTGGCTTCAGGAGTATACGTTCTTCCCTCAGTTGCTCTTATATTGCCCATTCCAACCAAGTCATTTCTTATGGACGTAATAAGTTCACTTGAACTATTTTTAACTACACCTTCAATTATGTAGTCCATCTCAAGCTCTGAGAACCTTGTTTTCTTAGATTTCTTTATAACATCTAACACCTTTTCATACTGATCGTAGCTGTATTTTCTAGGTGGTTGTAATGGTATTTCTGTTCTATCAACGTCTAAGCCTTGCTTCGCAGCCAACTTCTCAGAAGCCACATTACCTAGAGCAAGTCTAACTTCTCTTAGGGTTATGGGTATGTCCTTGAATATTATCTTTCCAGTATCAGGATCACGACCTTCTACATATATTAACTCACCCTTCTCGTTTCTTTGTGTTTCTCTCCATCTTCGTATCTTCTGCAACTGCTCCTCAGTTAACTCCTGGTCAGACACTTCCCTCTCGGCTATCTGCTCTGATGCTAGTTTCTCATCTGTCTGAGTTAAGCCACTGTTAGTAGGTGTTTCTTCCTGTGCTGTAAGTGCTAGTGGGTTTTGATTGTAGGATTTATTTTGATTTGTCTGTGCTTTTTTGTTTTCTTGCTTCTTTATTTCAATGTCTTCTTCAAGCTCTGCATTAGCTTTTATCTGTTTGTTAGGACCTGATAGCTCCTGTGCAGTAGCAACAGTACCTCTAACAGCACCACCTACTATACCTCCTGCAACGGCTGCCTCTAGATACTCTTCCATTGCCTCATCGCCAAAAGGCTCAAGACCTGCTTGTATCCTCTCTATCATTTGTTGACCAACTTCTGTTAAGCCCTCTACTACGACACCTGATCCTGCAGCTCCTGCCACGCCAATCCCTGATGCTATCTTTGGCTTAACAACTTCTAGTTTAGTAAGAAGACCATCTGTCTTAAATTTACTTGGAACAAACTTACCTCCTGCTTGGGCTACCTTTGTAATAAATTTTAAACCAAAGGTTTCAAGAAGTGCTTGTGGTAGTGTCGCTAGAAAAGCCGCCCCTTCGTTTACTTCAACCTTTCTTCCTGCGTCTATGTCTGCCTCTTTCTGACGTTCTCTGTTAGCACCTAATAACAGAGGTACTGTCATAGCAAATGTACCTATAAGAGCGGCAGGGGCTACCAAGGGTGCTGATATTAAAGCTGCCGCACCACCTGCTATTGCACCTGCACCCATAGCTAAACCCATCTGAGGACCTGCCTGACCAAGGGCTTCTCCTGCAAACTTTGCTGCCGTTCCTACGCCTTCAACTTCTTTTAGTCTTGTTAGACCCTCTGACTTCTGAGCAGCTGAATCAGTGTAACTCTCTGATATATCACCAAAGTAGTTTGCCATACCCTCTAAGCCAGTTGACTCACCTAGACCTTGCATAGCAGAAGCTAGGTGTGCGCCTATCAAGTCAGTGCTTACATCAATAGCACCAAAGATACCTGATCTTGGTTTGTAAGCTGTTTCAGATTCTATCTGGCTGTCTACAGAAGGAACACCACGTTCTCTTTGCGTGATGTAGTTTTTTATACGATCTTTTTCTTCGTCTGTTGGGAGTTCTCCTGCAATGTTTACAGGGTAGTATCGACCTGTATTTGGGCTTTTAACAAGTTTAAGAGGCATTTATCCTCCATATACAGGTTTGGTTATGTCTCTTGGATTTTGTAGTCCCTCTAGTAGACCTTGATACCTGTTTAAGTCTTCCATAGCTCTTTTTAATTCCATCTGAACTTGAGCTTTATCTGTATCACTTAGATCAATTCCGTCAATGCCACCTAGAGATTTTCTATAATTAAATATATCTTTTCTTAGACCTGATATCATAGTCGATAATTCTTTTTCATCTAGTTCTGATTTAGCCAAAGCTTTCTTTAGAGCTGCCGCAGTTGTGGCACTTGCTACTCTTTCTTTTCCTGCAATAGTTTCTTTTGTAAGCATAGCCTGAATATCCATACCTCTAAGTTTAGCAAGTTGATCTTGATAGGCTTTGTTTGACATGGCTAGTGTCTTTAGACCCTCGCCAGTATCTTCTAACTGCCCTCTTTTTGCCAAGTTAAGACCAAACTGCATCAACGCAAGGTATCTGTCTTGATCTCTCTGTGCTTTTGCTGACTCACGATCTTCCTGTATCATACCTAGTATCTTGTCGAAAGACGATGAACCTGCTGTATTTCTTGGTGGTGGAGGTGGTGTTTTAGTGCCTGTATCTACAGTATCATCAAAAGACTCATCATCTGTTCCCGTCTTTTCTTGTCTGATTATTCTGTCATCATATGGAACGTTACTAGCGTCACCTACTGTGGTTTGACCCACCATGTCCTGAAATTCTGGTTTTATTTTACCGTCTTTATTATAATACTTACCAAATCTTTCATCCCATTTAGCAGCTTTGTCTATGTCATACCCAGTTACACCACTAAAGCCAAACAATTTCCCTAACTTGCCGCTATATTTTCCTGTGTCGTCTGGTCTAGGAGAAACTTCAGGCAATAAACCTCCATTACTCATACTGACTACACCACCTTCGTTCATGGCTCTAAAAAAAGGCATTGGTTTTCTTATGGGAGGCATACCCTTGCCACCAAAACCTCTCTCCATTTCACCTTGTCTTCTTTCACCCATACTAGGCTCTGATAGATTTACATCAAATCTTTCTTGAGCCATGTTATCGACATCACCAACAAACTCTTGCACTTCTTCTTGCGTTCTATTCTGCACTCTACCTGATATGTCACGCCCTAAATTATCGAGACCTGACTGAAAAGTTCTCCTTCCCATAGGATAGTGCCTGTTTTCCTGATAATCCATTAGTCTAGGTTGACCCATAGCCATCATTCTTGAGTTTATAAGACCACCATAACTCATTCTTAACGGCTCTTCATCTTCCATAAGCATTACGTCTTGCTCTTCTTCAGAAGGCATTTCTTCAGGTGTAGCCCTTTGGGGCATCATGGCTTCCAATCCTGTGTTACCTGCCACGTTAGTCTGAGGAGACATTGTCATAGCCATGTCGCTTACAGCTTGTGTTGGCATACCTGCTCCAGTAACTAGTTGCTCTGCCACTGTAGGTCTTTCTTCCTGTTGACTCATCTGGTAATCTTTTTTAATTCTGTCTCTTCTGTTAAGCTCATTAACTGCCAAGAAAGCAGGTACAGAAGGATTAGGGTCAACCACTATCCTCTTTACAGAGTCCTCTGACATGTCTTTAAGTCTATCTTCAATCTGTAATATATTAAGCATTGTATCTAACCAAAGTATTTAGCTCCACTAAGAGCAGTTAAACCTAACCCTATAGCTCTTCCGAATGGGTCATACGGGGTCATTTGCCTTGTAGACGTACTAGGCTGTACAGGTATGCCTCTTAGAACTGATGACAGTAAACCAAGTTTCTCTTGTGGGTATCCTTGTTGTCTCAAGAAGTCCTGATAGGCTAGATCAAGACCTGCTTGGTCTCTTCCCATCCCTGCTTTTCCTATTGTTTCTAAAAGCCTTGCTGACTCAACATCACCTGCTCTGGCTCTTTCTTCTAGATTAGCGTACTGACCTGCCGCACCTATACCAAGTCTTTGACCTTCTACATCAGCCGCTCTGTCAGACTGAAACAAACCTGAAGCCTGTTGAAATGCCTGTTGTCTACCTGCTCCCTCAATATCAGCTAATCTGTCGTATAAAGCTTCTTCTCCTAACGCTCTTTGGACACCTTCCCTAGAGCCTCCAAACGCTCCTGCTTCAATAGCTCCTGCTCTACCACCTGCTATCTGCTGTCTATAGTCATCAATAGCGCCTTTTTTCTGCCTATCTATAACGGCATCCATGTACGGTGACATATACTTGTCTACTTCTGCACCTGTAAATTGTCTAGGCTGATATGCCATACCCTGTTCTATTCTAGTACGAGCCTTGTCCAAACCAGGAAGACCTCTTGAGGCAATGTCTCTTACCATACCCTCTGAATCTAAAATATCTTTACTAGTATCAGCTATCCTTTGACCACCATAAGGCTCATAGTCTCTCTTTGACTCTGATTCTGTTCTCTGTAGTAGTCTTTCAAAATAAGGTCTTACATACTCAGGCAGGTTAGTCTGAGTAATCTCCTGTTTTGTTGTTGTAGGTGCTGATCCTTTACCCATTTACTTCCATCCTATATGCTATGTAATCTGGCTTCCAACCATATTTATCTAACCATTTACCCCAAGCTTTTCTACCATAACCTTCCAAGTGACTACATTTGTTTTCTTTTGCAAACTGCTCAATAGTTTTCTGTACTTCTGGTAGCCACTCTTTCATTCTTGTTCCACCTATAAAATCCATAGCTAACGCTCTTCTCTCAGGATATTCTATAACACGAGTTGTTATTGCGGCTACTACCTTTGTTCCATCCATAACTACCCATAATTCATAAAATCCTTGATGTAGATACTCTTTTACGTCTTTTATACTTAACTTACCTTTTGCTGTTTCTACAGCAGGTTTTAATACTTTCTTAACATCTTCCCATACAACGTCAATTACTTGCTTTGGAACAGCACTAAATATCATGCAACAGACTTTCTTATAACATTCATCATATTTTTCTCAGGAGGTTGCTTAGTTGTTCCATGTCTAGCCCTTCTTACTTCTTTCATAAGGTCATCTAACTTCTTAGCTCCTGCATTTGTAGAACCATTTCCTATGTCTGCAACAGCATCAGCCGCTACAACGTATTCACCATCTGCTACCTTCAAAGGCTCACCACTTCCTGACGGAGACATTTCATCACTTACTATCTCAGCATCAATGCTGTCGCTCATGCCGTCACCTTCTCCTTCTAGTAGCCTACCTAAACCTGCTTCTCCACCACCCATCTCTCCAGATGCCACTCGCATCTGTAAGTCACGGAGTGCTTCACTGCCAAACGCTTGAACAAATACTGAAATATCTTTCTCAGGATCAGATGACATTCCTTGCAACGCTCTTATAGCATTAAGCATTATTTCTTGAGGGTCATTACCTTGCATCTCTGCCTGACCACCATCTTTCATGCCAGCATCTGCCATTGTTAATGGCGAGTAACCCTCTGGCGTGAACTCTCCTGTCATAAGATTATTAGCTTCTCTCTGCATAGCAGGATTCAAAGCAATCCCTGCAACGTTGCTTAGTGCATCTTGAACCTTTGGATTGCCTAGTAGCCCCACCAATCCACCCATGTTCATAACCTGTGTTCCATAGTTAGGAGCTACACCATAGTCAAACTCTGCATCAAAGCCTGGTCTGTAGCCAGGAGGTGGTCTTCTCATTATTCTCCTGGGTGCCATTCTTTCTCTATTGTCAAAATCAACATCCTCTTCTTCTGGCATTGCAGGAGGAGGTATAGCTCCTTGAGCTATAGTTGCCTGACCTAAACTAACAGGGTCTTTTAATGTAGTCATTAGGTTTTGACCAAACGTTTGAGTTGGTTTTATCATGTTTTGACCTAATGATGATGAAATAGGTGCATTACTAGGTGTCATACTACCTGCACCACCAAAAGCTTCTAACCCCTTACCTAGAGCTTGACCACCAAAGAAACTTAAAGCTCCTGTCTTTACACCCTCTTCAAAGTCTCCTGTCTCCATAAATCTTCCAAGACCTGATCCTAATGCTCCTGCGCCTATAGCACCTATTGCGCTTCCTGCACCTAAACTTGATCCTAATAATCCTAATATTAAAGGGAGTGCCATCAATAACCTCTAAAAAAGTTCACTTGAACTTTTATCATACAACAAGTCGAATGTGAAGTGAAGTCTTTTGCGTCTACAGATATGTTCATAAACAGCCAAAACCACAATAAAAACCATATAGATATAAAAATTCTTCGTATTACCATTTTACTTTATCTGCCCAATATGCCGCTGACATCTTACCCTTGGCAATATTTTTACCATGTCTAGCCTTAAAGCTCTTACGTTTGTTCTTCATGCGTTGTGATTCTCCTGCTTTAGGTTTACCTGCTGTGCCTTTTAACTTTCCTACGGCTTTACCTTGTTGACCAAAGCGTATTGTTTTAATCTTGTCGCCTTCTTTGGCTACAACTATGTGTGACTTCTTTGGATGACTAGGTGTTCTCTTTGGCTTGTTAAACCCTGATACACCTGCTCTAGCTAATCTTGGGTCTTTACTCATTGATTTCCATCATCTTTATAGCTTTTTCAGTTGTCTCTTTGTTTCTTCTTGTCCAACCTTTACCAAAAGTATTGAATGTTTTTAATGACTCATAGAAATTCTGACGTATCTTACCAAACTCTTCTATAACATATTCTGTATCTTGTGTTTTAATTAACGCTAATGTCTTCGGACCTATAGCACCATCCTGTGATGCCCCACATATTTTCTGTATAGCCTTTGCGCTGCGACCAGTTCCCGAATTAACAGCCCAGTCAAAAACTACCCAATCAACGCCAGATTCTAGGTCATCACATTTACAGCGATTCCAGTAGTTTTTCTTATATATAGGAGCTACATCTTCGACTGTAAGGTCTTTCATGTCCTTAGTACCACCCCATTTCTCATACACTCTCTTCGTAACTCCCAGGTTTGTTTCGCCCCCAGGGTCTTTTGGATGATTCACATAGCCCCCTTCGTGGTGTAGTAACATTTTTAAACACTCGTCAAAATTATCTTTCATCGTCTTCCTCCTTTTTTACTATAATAGCATTTTTTATAATAAAATCTATCCAATCCTTTGACATGTCGTAGGAGTAGAAACCCTCACAATACTTGCAAGTAAGCTGATCATCCATCTTCTCCATAGTATGACCACAAACTTCGCACCTAATTGATGGTGGCGTTATTATTCTCTTTATCCTTTGGAAGATAAACTTCCACATAGGAATCACATTGTGGGCAGGATAAATTTGTAACCATTGTATATTCTTCATTGTTTTCAACATCATGGTCACCACCCCATATTAACTCATTCTTACAATGCCAACATTTCATTTTGTTAATCCTTTTTGCTTTTCATATGTCCTCAAGCCGCCAATTCCTAGCATACCACCTAAAACCGTTAGCAACGTACTCATATCGAAATCTGGCAAATCTGGAACATCAACACCTACAAAGGCACACACAAAGATAATTATGTCTTTTAATAAAAAATGATATAGGAAAGCAATCGCACAGACCCAGCCAACTGCTGGTCGCCAGCCACCCTTAAACAATGACCCTGACTGCGCCTCTGCTTTATTAACTTCTATTTGAGAAATTGCCAATTCTTGAGCGTGTTTTTGTCCAATCGTAGCTATTTCGTGGGCAAGCTTTGCTTTTTGATCCTTGTCCTCAATAAATTTATCTAGCAACCCTGTAACAGGTGCAATTAAACTTTGTAACATTATCTAAACCTCTTAACTTTCTTAGCTATACTTTTAGGCTGTTTAACAAATTGTTTACCTGCTTTTGTACCTTTACGTTTAGCTTTTGTTGTTGATGCGTATTCTTGTGGAGACAATGATTTAATTGCTTTTTCAGGCAAATAGCGTTCACCTGTCTTAGCACTAGGCTTACCACTTTTGGTTCTCCACTTTTGTTTTGACCAGTTCTTTAAACTTTTTTGTGACTTTTTAAGTGGCATTTTTCTTAGGTCTTCCCCTTTTTCGTTTTGTGCTTTGCTCTAATTTCTTCTTTTGCCCTTTTGGCGATTTGAGCTTGTTTGGTTTTTCCTGAGACTTTTGCCCTTTGTTCCATGACAGTAAGGATTTGAATTTTTCTAGCAAACGGTTTGCTAATACGCTTAACCTTACGAGCAGTTGCTTGGGCATCTGCCACAGTGGCAAATCTAATATTGACTGTATCTTTGGGATTTTCATCTGTATAAAGCCTCCTTCCAGAACCTTTTGGTTTTTTTCCTGTTCCTAATTTAGGGTCTTTCGCCATTAATTTTTATAACCACCACCTGCTTTTTTGTATCTAGCGGCTAGTAATTGAGCTTTTCTTGCCGACCATTGACCAGGCTTGCCTCCAGACGACCCTGCTTTTATTGCTGAAAACATTCTTTTTCTCATGCCTGGTTTTGTGTAGTTACCTGCTTCGTTTACTCTAGACTTAGCTTTGCCACCTGTCTTTAAACTTATAGACTTTAATGCTTTAGCTTGTCCTGCGTGTGTCTTACTGGCTTTATTTAAACCTTTTACGACTTTCTTTATTGTTTTCTTAGCCTTTAATGTCATCTTTAGCTCCTCTTTTTGCAAGCTGATTAAATCCTATGAAGGAAGCCAAGACTCCCATGTTACTTAATACCCAAATTTCAGCAATTCCTGAGAGGTGGTCAATTCTTTCAATAGGAACAAGGGGTGTCATTAACACTATAATAAAAGTTGTTACTGTTAATGCAGAAAACCAAACCAGATATCTTTGTTGATCTTCTTTTTTATCTCGATTTTCTAAAAGAA